>LGOV01019541.1_pt3 | contig 66727 bp, 63 predicted proteins | sample 469881 | NCBI WGS metagenome assembly LGOV01 (sample SAMN03857199, study PRJNA290197) | marine sediment metagenome | biome: marine cold seep biome; feature: cold seep; material: marine sediment; isolation source: sample #5579, elevator 3A push core 41 containing 12 cm of sediment... ...
GCTTTGGCTTCAATCTGACGAATTCGCTCACGGGTTACGTCAAACTGCTTGCCCACCTCTTCCAGCGTATGGTCGGTGTTCATATCGATACCGAAACGCATGCGCAGCACCTTCGCTTCGCGGGCGGTCAAGCCGCCTAACACGTTACGCGTTGCTTCGATAAGACCTTCACCGGTAGCCATATCAATGGGCAGCAGCATGGTACCGTCTTCGATAAAGTCACCCAGGTGTGAATCATCGTCGTCACCAATCGGCGTCTCCATGGAGATCGGTTCTTTGGCAATTTTGAGCACCTTGCGAACTTTATCTTCCGGCATTTCCAAACGCTCGCCGAGTTCTTCCGGCGTTGGCTCACGGCCCATTTCCTGCAACATCTGGCGTGATACGCGATTGAGCTTGTTGATCGTCTCAATCATATGCACCGGAATACGGATGGTGCGCGCCTGGTCGGCAATCGAACGGGTAATTGCCTGACGAATCCACCAAGTGGCATAGGTCGAGAACTTATAACCACGGCGGTATTCGAACTTATCGACCGCTTTCATCAAGCCGATGTTGCCTTCCTGGATGAGATCCAAGAACTGCAAACCCCGGTTGGTATACTTCTTGGCGATCGAAATCACCAAGCGCAGGTTAGCCTCAACCATCTCTTTCTTGGCACGGCGAGCTTTCGCCTCACCAATCGAGAGCTTGCGATTCACCTCTTTAAGGTCGGCAACCGAGAGCTGCACCATATCCTCTTCGAAGGCGATCTTGCGCTGGGCACGAGCAATATCGGCGCGCAGCGGCTCAAGGCGATCTGCGTACTTGCTCTGCGCTGCCTGGAATTCATCCAGCCATGTTTTGCTCGATTCATTACCAGGAAACGACTTGATAAACGTCTTACGCGGCACCTTGGCTTTTTTCACGCACAGCTGCATGACCGCTTTCTCTTGGGCACGCACTTGCTCAACGCTGATACGCACCTGACCGACCAAGCGCTCGAAGTGCTTAGGCACCAGCTTGATAGGCGAGAAAAGCACAGCCAAGCGGGCTTGCTCGGCTTTTAACTCAGCACTGCCGCGGCCATGCTTGGCAAACGCCTCTTCCACCAAAGCGTTCTGCTCGCGAATCTGCTCGAAACGCGCACGCGCCTCTTCGGGATCCGGACCGCCCTCGCTGGCCGTAGAATCCTCATCCTCATCGTCGCCGTCGCTCTCAACGTCGTCGTCAATCTCGGCTTCAGGCTCCGGCTCGGGCACCTCTGCTTCGGCAACGCCGGGGATACCCTCATCGGGATCGATGAAACCAGAAAACAGATCCGAAAGACGCCCCGGCGCTTCTTCATCCTGGGTAGCGTCATAGGCGTCCAAAATAGACGCGACGGCACCCGGCAAATAGGCCAGAGACGACATCACTTCACGGGTACCCTCTTCGATCCGTTTGGCGATTTCAATTTCGCCTTCACGGGTCAAAAGCTCAACCGTGCCCATTTCACGCATATACATGCGTACGGGATCAGTGGTGCGGCCTACATCGCTTTCCACGGCGGCAAGGGCCGCTACGGCCTCTTCCGCAGCGGACTCGTCCGTGGATTGATCCGACATCATCAAAGTGTCTTCATCTGGCGCTTCTTCAGCGACACTTATACCCATGTCGTTGATCATGCCAATGATGTCTTCCACTTGATCCGGGTCGGCGATATCCTCGGGTAGATGGTCGTTGACCTCGGCATAGGTCAGGTAACCCTGTTCCTTGCCTCGAGCGATCAACTCCTTCAGACGCGACTGCTGCTGCGCATTTCCAGCCATAGAAACCCTATCTCGACGAAGAAGAATGAAACACCTGGAGCGCTGAATCGATTAAACTCAACAAGCCGTACAGTATAGCGTAAAAAGCAGGAAATTTTCCAGCTCGACGTATTTGCGCGGCAATTCAGGTGTGTTAGTTTGTTCGGTTAGGCCAACGTTTGGTGGCTGACCCTATATCTGGTGCTGAAACGCTAGGAATTCAACCCCCATCGCCCAAGACACCGCCTCATTGGCGCTGAGCAAGCTCCATTACCAAGCTTGCCAAACGCTGGCGCTGCTCCTTATCTAACTTTTGTCCGGCGCGTTCCTGCGCCAGCAACGCCGTGTACTCCTCTTGGGGAGAACGCTGGCGCTGAACGTACTGCAAGTGTTCAACCAACCCCTTCAGCTCTGCTTCCCGATCTGCTTTGGGAATCAACAGCTCGCGCTTGGCGAAAGCCGCCAAGGCCTGCCCCTGCTGGCTGCCTTGAAAATGCGCCAACACCACTTGTGGACTGCGGTAGCGCCCCGCCTTGAGCAACTCAATCAGCTCGCGGCATAGCGGTGCATCGTCATCTTCCGGCAACCATTCCAAATGTTCAGGGAGCGTGGCCACCAAGTTGGGCTCATGCAATAACAACTGCACGATACGCCCAACCGGGGGGAGCGCCTGAGAACGTGAGCGCGACGAGCGGGCTGGCGCTGCCAAAACAGCGCCATTCATGGCGGATGAGGCCGATTCGGACTCCAACTGCTCTGCCGGCTCTTGCGAAACATCACCTTGGGTGACGGATCGCTGCGACGCCTGGGCACGCCTTTCGAGCAGCACTTTCAACTGCTCTTGCGATAGCCCACTACGCTTTGCCAATGACTCCAGCAATAGCGATTTGAGCATGCCTTCAGGCACTTTGTTCAATGCTTCGAGCACCTGACTGGCAAACCTCTCGCGTCCTTCCACGGTATTCAAGTCGCGCCCTTGGGCTGCCTGTTCGAATAGAAACTCCGACAGCGGCATGGCGCAGGTCACGCGATCCTGAAATGCCTGGGTGCCTTCACGGCGCACCAGGGTGTCCGGGTCATCACCTTCGGGCAGAAACAGAAAGCGCGCTTCACGGCCATCTATCATTTGCGGCAGTGCAGTTTCCAACGCCCGGCTAGCCGCCTGCCTCCCTGCACGATCACCGTCGAAACAGAACACTACGCGACTTACCAGTCGAAACAGGCGGGTCAAATGGTCTTCCGTGGTGGCGGTACCCAGCGTCGCCACAGCATTATGAATACCGTATTGCGCCAGTGCCACCACATCCATATAGCCTTCGACCATGACCAACTGCTCAAGCTTGTTCGAGGCTTGGCGCGCCTCATACAAGCCGTAAAGCTCACGACCTTTATGGAATACAGGCGTTTCCGGCGAGTTGAGATATTTGGGCTGATCATCGCCCATCACTCGACCACCAAAGGCAATCGTACGACCGCGCAAATCGCGAATGGGGAACATTACCCGATCACGAAAACGGTCGTAGGTACGCCCGGTATCCTCACGGTGAATCAGCAGGCCGTATTCCACCTGCACTGGCTCACCAATACCGCGCTCGCTGAGGTGCTGTTTTAGCGCCTCCCAACCCGCCGGGGCATAGCCAATGCCATAGGTCTTGATCACCTCGTCCGAGAGCCCACGGCCCGACAAATAGCGTTGGGCAGACTGGCCCTCCTGCATCTTTAATCGCTCGCGATAAAAACTGGCGGCGAGTTCGAGCAGGTTAACGCCCTCTTTGCGCTTCTTTTCACGCTGCTGGGCACGCGGGTCATCAGCGCCTTCACGCGGCACTTCAATACCCAGGCGACCGGCCAACTGCTCTACCGCCTCAGGAAACGGTAGTTTGTCGTACTCCATCAAGAAGCGTAGTGCATTACCATTAGCTCCGCAGCCAAAGCAGTGATAAAACTGCTTATCAGCACTGACGGTAAACGATGGGGTTTTCTCTTGATGGAAGGGACACAGCCCAGAGTAGTTACGGCCAGCCTTTTTAAGCTGCACGCGCTCACCAACCACCTCGACCACGTCAACGCGGCCTAACAGATCATCAATGAAACGCTGTGGAATTTGGCCTGCCATGAACTACGGGCATCCTCGCGCAAAGCGCTAACTTTCGAGACTGTTTTCAAAACCAGTTTTTTAAGGCACTGCTTAAAGTCATCAGACCCATTGCCAGATCAGATCATCATAAACAGCGACGTTCTTTAGCAACGACGGTCTTGAAGGACAGCCTTGAAAAACGATAGCTTTGAAGAACAACAGTCAAAAACAAACGGCCACCTAGTGGCGGCCGCTTGGCATCCCTCTTGAGACGACCAGCTAACTGCTCCGGCCCCCTCGGGTACGGATCAATAGAGCCGTTCGAAACGCTTTTGCTCACGCTGAACTTTCTTAGCGTGGCGTTTTACGGCAGCTGCCGCTTTGCGTTTACGCTCAGCAGTCGGCTTCTCATAGTGCTCGCGACGGCGTACTTCAGAAAGAACACCGGCTTTTTCGCAAGAACGCTTGAAGCGACGCAGGGCGACGTCAAACGGCTCGTTATCACGTACTTTTACAGAAGGCATTAAGCACTCACCTACCTTAAGGAGTCTTGAGTTCGGATAGTACGTACACTGCGATATTACATTTAGAACGCGGTGTACGACCCAGTTTTACAGCGCACAGTAGTTTAGTCGCCGTTGGCCATCTTTGCAAATGCTTACGCTGACCCAGGACGACAATGCTAGACTAGTGCTCTTGTGTTTTTCACCTTTACATCTTTTGAATAGCCTTTGAGAGTCCCTTTTTATGCGAGTTCTGGGCATTGAAACATCCTGCGACGAAACGGGTGTCGCGCTTTACGACACCTCGTCAACCGGCGGCAAGGGGCTACTTGCCGATGCGCTGTATAGCCAAATCGCCATGCATGCAGAATTTGGCGGCGTAGTGCCCGAACTCGCCTCTCGCGATCACACCCGCAAACTGCTGCCGCTGATCGAGCAAGTGCTCGGCGACGCCAAGCTAACGCGCGGCGACCTGGATGGCATCACTTACACCGCAGGCCCCGGCTTGGTCGGCGCATTAATGGTGGGTGCCAGTACGGCACACGGAATGGCTCGCGCCTTGAACATCCCCGTGCTCGGCGTACACCATATGGANNATGGAAGGCCATTTACTGGCACCGATGCTGGAAGACGAGCCACCCGAGTTCCCTTTCGTGGCGCTGCTGGTATCCGGCGGCCATACCCAGCTCGTAGAAGTTCAGGGGCTGGGTCGCTATCAACTGCTCGGCGAATCGGTGGATGACGCGGCTGGTGAAGCGTTTGATAAAGCCGCCAAGATGCTCGGACTGGCCTACCCAGGCGGCCCTCAGGTCGCCAAGCTGGCGGAACAGGGTGACCCAAAGCGCTTTCGCTTCCCGCGCCCCATGACCGACCGGCCAGGGCTAGACTTCAGTTTTTCGGGCCTAAAAACCCACACCATGACGGCCATTCGCCAGCTGGATATAGCCGACGAATTCGACGCCCAGGCCCGCGCCGACGTTGCCCGCGCCTTTGAAGAGGCCGTTGTCGATACGCTGGTGATTAAGTGCCGTCGAGCGCTGGATCAAACCGGCTTGAAGCGCTTAGTGGTGGCGGGCGGAGTCAGCGCCAACCATCGCCTGCGCGAACGACTGCAGGCTGAGTGTGAAAAACGCCAAGCCTGCGCCTACTACCCACGCGGGCGGTTCTGTACTGACAATGGCGCCATGATTGCTTATGTCGGTGCTCAACGCCTGGCAGAGGGAGAGTGCGACACCCCTGGAATCATGCAGGCGACGCCCCGCTGGCCGCTGGATCAGTTGACACCGCCTGCCTCACGCTAAGAACCACGAAACGGCGGCTCTTCACCGCGTCGCAGTCGGCGAATATTAAGCCCGTGACGGGCCAGCACCAACAGGCTGAATCCACCCACTACCATGACGTACTCCGGTGCTAGCCAGCCACAGGCCAGCGGCGCCACGAGTGCGCTCACTAACGAAGCCAATGCCGCCGTTTTTAATCGCCACGCCAGCAGTACCCATATCGCTGCACTCAGTAGCGCCACCTGGGGCACCAACACCAACAACACACCGAAGGCACTGGCGACCGCTTTACCGCCACGAAAGCCATGCCACAGTGGAAAGCTGTGACCTAATAATACTGCCAACCCCACTACTCCCTGCAGCCAGACCGGGCAGCCCATCAGCTTTGCACCCAAAACAGCAGGCATGGCTTTTAAGGCGTCTAACAGCAGTGTCGCTGCCGCCAAGCGGGGGCCATATAGGCGCAGTACGTTGGAAAAGCCGGGATTCAATGAGCCATGTTGGCGGGGGTCGCCCACGCCCGCCAAGCGGCAGACGCTCAGCGCTGCCAGCCAACTGCCGCTTAAATACCCCACCACTATCCATAGCATGGCGCTCTACTCGCGTTGTAGACCGTCTCGTTAGCCCGGCCCGCTGTCGTTTAGCCCCATCCTAACGTACAATCGCCCGCTTGTTACCGTAGAGGGAAGCTGGATGGATCGTATTTTGATTGAAGCGTTAAGCGTCGATACCGTGATTGGTGTCTACGACTGGGAGCGCTCGATTCAACAGTCGCTAAGCTTAGACTTGGTGTTGGCGACCGATATTCGCTCGGCGGCTGCCACCGACGATTTACGCCTCACCCTGGATTACGCTGCTATCTGCCAGCGCATTCAGCAGTTTGCCGATGCCCATCAATTCGCTCTGGTAGAGACTTTCGCCGAACGCCTCGCTGAGTGCCTACGGACGGAATTCCCTATCACTTGGCTACGCTTGACGGTACGTAAACCGGGCGCGGTTGCCAACGCCGTTAGCGTCGGCCTGGAAATCACCCGCGGCAACCTGCCGGAGGCAACCCAGGAGATCAGCGCATGAACCTGGTGACCGTCAGCTTAGGCAGCAATATTCACCCTACTCGGCATATTCGCTGCTGCCTCGATGCGCTTGCTGATACCTTCGGCCCCCTGCAAATCTCCCGTGTGTTTGAAAGCGAGCCGGTAGGTTTCGCCGACAGCCGCAATTTCTATAACCTGGTGGTGGCGTTTCACAGCGCTTGGACACCCGGCGAACTTCAGGCGTGGGGGAAGCAGCTGGAAATAGAGCATGGCCGCCTGCCTGGTCTTGCCAAATTTAGCCCCCGCGCGCTGGATATCGACTTGCTCACCGTGGGCAGCCTTTGCGGCACGGTTGACGAAATCGCCTTACCGCGTAGCGAAATTACCCATAATGCGTTCGTGCTACAGCCGCTTGCTGAGCTGCTGCCCAATCAGCGTCACCCCCGCTGTGGCACGCCCTATGCCGCGCTATGGAGTGCCTTCGAGTTAGGCAGCCAACGCCTCTGGGCGGTGGATTTCAGCTGGCGCGGCCGCTGGATCTCCCAAGCTGACGAACAGCCCCTGCTGGCGGCGGCACGCCGGTAAGCTGCTAGGTTAGCGCAGCTTCCACGGCCTGCTCTCGGCGCTCGCGCAAGGCCTCTCCCAGCGCCGCCCCTTGATACCCCTCGGCTATCAGTGCTTGGGGGCTTACCTCCCGAGCAGCTTTCCAGGCGCTTTCAAGCGGGCCAACCTGCTCAGGCGCCAGCACCTTGACTAACGCCAGCTGTCCCTCGACCTGCTCTGGCTTACGCCAACCATCCAAACGCTCCAGCCACCGCAACACGCTGGCGCCCTCTAATGCGTCGGCAGGCAGCGCATGGTTTGTTAGCGAATGGTTTATTAAAGAATAGGTAAGCGCGGTATGGCGAGCTAATTGGGCAACGGCATTGGGTAATTTGAGTCGTTCCGATAAGGCATCGCGCTGCTCATCGCTTAGCGGCGATACCAACTGAGCATGGCGCCAATGAGCCAATGGGAACATGTCGCTATCTGGCACCTGAGCCATCGCTGCCAAGCCCTTCACTAACACTTCGCCCGCCAATTCTGGCCACCAGACGTTGAGCGCGTCGCAACGTTCAAGGGTGGTGAAATAGACCTCTGGGCTTGGCTCACCCAGCGCTTTTTCCGTTTCGACCCACACCCGCTCGGCGGCCAGGTGCTCAAGTTCGCCGCTGCGGCTCACCTTACGCATTAGCGTCAGGGTTTCAGGGGCAATAGTAAAGCCCAGTGACGCATAGCGGGCCAGAAAACGTGCGGTACGCAGTACTCGCAGCGGGTCTTCGCTAAATGCCGCAGAGATATGTCGCAACACACGCCGTTCGATATCGCCTTGACCATTAAATGGATCGGTTAATTCGCCCTTGGTACTCTGGGCAATGGCATTAATGGTTAAATCACGCCGCAACAGATCCTCTTCCAGGCTGACATCGGGGCTGGCATGTACCTCGAACCCGGCATAGCCGTGTCCCGACTTGCGTTCGGTGCGGGCCAGTGCGTACTCCTCAGCGGTTTCAGGATGCAGAAAAACCGGAAAGTCGCGCCCCACGGGCTTAAAACCACGCTTGCGCATGGCGTCTGGCGTAGCGCCCACCACGACCCAGTCATTGTCATATACCGGCCAGCCAAGTAACTCATCACGTACGGCGCCGCCCACTCTGTACACGTTCAAGCCCGCTAGGCGGGGATCACTGTCTGTCTCTTTCACTGTCGTTTTCCCCGCGGAAGGCTAGCTACACTGGTTCGCTCACCGCTGTCCAGATTGAGCGCGGTCAGTCGACCACCCCAAACACAGCCTGTATCCAGCGCCTCAACGGGTACCCGCGCCTGGGGTGTGCTCCCCTTGAGTGCCGCCCAGTGACCGAAGAGCAGCCGGGTGTCATCGTCACGCGGGTATTGAAACCAAGGCAGGAAGCCCTCTGGCGCGCTATCCAGCCCCTCCTTGGCAGCAAAGTCCAAACGGCCCTGGGCATCAATAAAGCGCATCCGAGTCAGCACATTGACAGTCAGGCGCAGCCGATCCATGCCGTCTAAATCGTCGTGCCAGCTATCCGGCTGATTGCCAAATAGCTGGGTTAAAAACTCACCGGATGCTTCACTCGAAAGCGCCGCCTGCACTTCACGCCCCAGGGACTCGGTCTGGGCTACGCTCCATTGGGGAGGCAGCCCAGCGTGGGTCATTAGCGTACTGTTTTCAAACACGCTAAGCGGTTGGCTCTGCAGCCAATCCAGCAGTACTTCGCGATCAGGCGCACCAAGAATATCGCTCAGGGTATCGTTTTTTTTCAGCTTGCCGCCGCCGCGCGCCACGACCAGCAAATGAAAATCGTGGTTGCCCAATACGCTGCGTGCCGAGCTACCCAGCGTGCGCACTTCTCGCAGACACTCCAATGAACTAGGCCCACGATTAATCAAATCGCCCACCAGCCATAGCGTATCCCGCGCGGGGTTGAAGCTGAGCTTCTCAAGAAGGGCTACAAATTCAGCGTGACAGCCATGCAGATCGCCGATCGCATAGGTACTCATGCGCGAGGCCTTTTTAATAAAATGAGTGGGCTAAATACTACCACTTCACCAACACCCTCTGCCTGTTGTTGGCAGTTTATGTTGATGATTAACACTGGTAAAAAAGGCAAACCTGGATCACTATAAAAAGTACGCTCTGACCCTCTTAAGCCTCTCGCTAGCTTAGCCACTCAATCGCGTAGTTGGTCAATTGAGTAGTTGGTCAATCGAATAGCCACCTCGCAACAACTGTTAAGGAAAACGGTACGCTTATGACAATGGATTACTCTCGACGCGGGCTGCTGCGAGCAGCAACGCTGGCAGGTCTTGGCGCACTTATACTCCCCGGCACAACGCTTCTTCCAGCCGCACGAGCCGCCGCTCCCAAGCTTGACCCACCGCCCGCTGCGGTAACGGTTAATGGTTGGCTACTGGGCAGCAATGACCGCTGATGTATATCGCTTTTGAGGATATCAACGAACACAGCGATGCTGTGGATGTCTGCATTATCGGCGCGGGTGCGGCGGGCATTTCCATGGCCGCTACACTGGCGGAGCGGGGGCACCGCGTACTGCTCTGCGAAGGGGGCGATGCGGACTACAGCGAACGCTCACAGGAGTGCTACCGGGGCGAAGTCATCGGCGACCCTTATATTCCACTCTATGGCGCACGCCTGCGCCATTTGGGCGGGTCGACCAACCACTGGGGCGGCATCTGCCGGCCACTTGATCGCTATGACTTTACCGCCAAAAGAGCTGCCAGTGAGACGGCCTGGCCTATTGGCCAGGATGCGTTATCGCCCTACTACCGCGCCGCCGCTAACGTGCTCGACTTGGCGCCTACGCCTGCTGATCAAGCGATCACGGACTCTGGGCTCAAGCGCATCTATTTCTCACTGGGCCATCCGACGCGCCTGAAGGAGAAATATGCCACCACGCTAAGCGAATCGACCACGCTGGAGTGCTGCCTAACGGCCAACTTGGTGGCGCTGGAAAGCCAGGAGGGCAAAGTCACCGGCGCTACTTTCAAAAACTACCAAGGCGATTACCGCAAGGTTCAGGCGCGCTACTTTGTGCTGGCCTGTGGCGGCATCGAAAACTCGCGCCTGCTGTTATGGTGCAACCAGCAGTTAAATGGCCAGCTTATACCTCAAGCTAACACCCTAGGGCGCTACTGGATGGAGCATCCCCACGCCACGGTGGGTCAGGCGCTAATTTTTGAGCCAGCGGCCCTGGGCCTGGACGAGGATTATAACGTGTTCCTCTCCCCCACCGCTCAATCCGTTAGCTCACGCCAAATACTGAATTGTGGACTGCGCTTGCACCGCATGAGCGCTGAAGCCACCCAGGAACTGATTGACGAGCTCGCGAATCAGGCCCCCACGCTGGCGGGACGGCTGCGTATCTGGCAGGCCCAGGGGCGGGTGATACACGGCGCGGTGCTAAGAGCTGCCTGGGAGCAAGAACCTCGCTTTGACAATCGCATAGAGTTAAGCGAAGAGCTGGATGAGCTGGGCGTACCCCGCGGCCGATTGATGTGGCAGCAGTCCGAGCTGGATCGTCATACTATCCGCGAGAGCATGCTGCTATTGGGGGAGTATCTGCGCGACAATGAGGTAGGTAGGCTACAACTGGCTGACTGGCTCGCCGATACGCCGGTACAGCTGCCCACCGAGGGCGAGCTGGCTGGCCGTCACCATATGGGCGGCACGCGCATGAGCCTTAATGCCGAGCAAGGCATCGTTAATCCAGATTGCCGACTGTTTGCCCAGGATAACTTCTACGTGGCGGGTTCCAGCGTTTTTGCCAGCGCCGGACACGCCAACCCTACGTTAACGCTTGTGCAGCTGGCCCTGCGGCTTTGCGACCATCTAGAGAGTAGGCTAACGTCAACAGGCCCTAATGGAGCTGAAGCGGCACGGCTAACCTAAAGGGGCTAATGGCTACCTCAAAAACACGTTGAGTAGAGGTATCTAACAGCGTATAGGCACCCTCCATTACCCCCACTGGGGTTTGTAGAATAGCGCGACTGGTGTAACGAAAACTCTGACCGGGGCCAACCAGCGGCTGTTGGCCGACGACCCCTTTGCCGCGCACTTCCTGGCAGTCGCCGCTACCCTGGGTGATTTTCCAGTAGCGCGCCATCAGCTGAACGCTATGGGGACTCTGATTGTGGACAGTCACGGTGTAGCTAAACACATAGCGCGACTCGTCATCATTAGACTCGTCAGCGCGGTAGCTAGGGACGACGCTGACTTTGATTGCTAGGCTACTCACGTTTGGCTGCCCCGCTCACCGCTTGCCTGCTCATCGGCGGCAACACGGTTAGCAATCGCCACGTACTCCGCCACGGTCAACGTTTGCGGACGGCGGATGGGGTCAATGCCCAGGTCTTCCAGAGTGTCGGCACTCACCCGCCCTTTGAAGTTATTGCGCAGCGTTTTGCGCCGCTGGCCAAAGGCGAGTTTCACCAGCTGAAACAGCATCTCTGGATCATCCGCCGTATGAGGCAGCGTTTCATGGGGGGTTAAGCGCACAATGGCAGAGTCGACTTTGGGTCGTGGCACAAAGGCTTCCGGCGGCACAATAAACAGCTGTTCGACCTGGCAGTAGTACTGAGCCATAACAGATAGACGTCCCCAATCAGCGCCACCGGGCTCTGCGGCTAAGCGCTCAACCACCTCTTTTTGCAGCATAAAGTGCATGTCTTCTATGGCACTTCCTGCAGCCAGCAGATGTATTATCAGCGGTGTGGAGATGTTGTAGGGTAGGTTGCCTACCACGCGTAGCGAGGGGCCATCGCCTTTCAGCGCGGCAAAATCGAACTTCAGTGCGTCTCCTTCATGAATCACAAAATCGGGATAGTTGAAAAACTGTACCCGCAGACCGGGAATTAGGTCGCGATCCAACTCGATCACTTCCAAGTGCCCCGCGGCTTCCAGCAGCGGCTCGGTCAGCGCTCCCTGGCCTGGGCCAATTTCGACGAGGCGATCCGTCGAGCGCGGGCCAACAGCGCGAACGATCCGCGAGATAATGCCGAGGTCGCGTAAAAAATTCTGACCAAAGCGTTTACGAGCGCGGTGTTGGGGCACAGTAGACATCAAACGGTGTTCCTTGGGGTGCGGATTCAATCGGGAGTATGTAGTAGCCAGTACTGTTGCAACTGGTCGTCTGCTTGCATCAGTACCAGAGTAGGTTTCCGCGAGGGCGCTGTGAACCCGTCCTTGGGCGCTACTTTTTCCATCTGACCGCCATGGATGGCGTAAATGCCGGAATTGTCAGGAACATTTTCCGGCCCTGGAAAAAGACCCTCGCTGCAACCTATCCTGGCACCGGATTAAATTTCAGCAGCAGACAACCGCCTTGCGGCTAAACGGCGCGCAAGGGCGATAGCGACGTTTAGGCTGCCGGGGTTTGCCACGCCTTTGCCTGCCAGATCCAGCGCGGTGCCATGGTCAACCGAAGTGCGTACCAATGGCAAGCCCAAAGTAATATTAGCGGCCTGACCAAAACCTGCGTATTTTAATACCGCTAACCCCTGGTCATGGTACATCGCCAGCACCGCATCGACACCTGCCAAATGCCTGGGGGTAAACAGCGTGTCGGCGGGCAAGGGGCCAAGTATATCCACTCCTTCAGCGCGCAGTGCATCAAGCGCAGGAATAATTATATCCAGCTCTTCGCGCCCCAGGTGACCATCTTCACCGGCGTGGGGATTTAAGCCACATACCGCAATACGTGGCTGGGCAATCCCAAACTGGCGCTGCAAATCAGCCGCCAGCAGTCGGCTAATACGGGTTACCCGCTCAAAGGTAATGGCGTCGGCAACATTGCGCAGCGGCAAATGGGTAGTCACCAGCGCCACACGAAGATCGCCACTACCCTGCCAGCTTGGTGACGCCGCATGCAGCGCCGTATCGGTGGCGAGCATCATTACCACCTCATTGACACCGCAGGCATCTCGCAACCACTCAGTGTGGCCGGTAAAGGCTGGGTGACCACCTTCGATGATGACGCCTTTATGGAGTGGCGCCGTAACCATAGCGGCCGCCTGACCTTTTTGGCAGGCATCCACCGCCAACGCCAAGGTAGCCAGCACATAGTCAGCGTTGGCCGGATTGAGAACGCCCGGCGTGGCCGGTTCGTTCAGAGCAACCGGCCAGACCGGCAAACTATGGGCGCCACTTGGGCACTCGCCAGGCGAACACTCAATCACCGTGACACTTATTCCCAGCGCTGCTGCACGCTGGCGCAACATATCCGGGTCGCCAATCGCTACGGTTCCAGCGGGGAGGATGCCCTGGGCCGCTAACATCAGCATTAACTCGGGGCCAATGCCCGACGGCTCGCCGGTGGTCACCACTACCGGCAGCTCGCTATCGGAAGATAAAGTGCCCACTACCATTAGAGTCGAATATCAACAAAGGCCTGAGAGCGCACCTCTTGCTGCCAGGTCTCTAGCTCTTCGTTCGCACGGCGCTGGAAGATCGCTTGGCGCACCTGCTCACGCTGGCTCTCTTGGGTAACGTTTTGACGACGACGTTCTTCTACTTCAATGACGTGGTAGCCAAACTGAGAGCGCACCGGCTGAGATACCTGGTTAACATCCAGTTCGCGCATCGCTTCTTCAAAGGCGGGTACAGTTTGCCCTGGGCGAACCCAGCCCAGCTCACCGCCGTTGAGGGCAGTACCGCTATCATCGCTATACTCACGTGCCACCGAGGCAAAATCTTCGCCTTGCATCAGCCGCTGTCGCACCTCTTCCGCTCGTGAACGGGCCTGGTTTTCATCGCGGTTCGGGGTCAGCGTAATCAGCACGTGGCGGGCACGGGTCTCTTCAATAAAGTTCTGCTCACCGGACTGGCTTGGCTGCTGGTCTAAAAAGCGTTCAACGTCACGGTCGCTAACCGATACGCGATTGCTAATTTGACGCTGCTGCACCTGGCGCATCAGCATTTCGCGGCGAATATCTTCGCGCACGCTGGCCAGCGTCATACCATCAGCTTCCACGGCATCGGCAAACCCATCAAGCGTCATGCCGTTGGATTCGGCAATCGAGCGCACCTGCCCATTGAGTTCGGTATCATCAATGCTTAAATTGGCATCTTTCGCCATTTGCAGTTGAATCTCTTCCATCACCATGCGCTCAAGCACCTGCCGCTCCAACTGGGAGCGCGGGGGAAGGTTACCGCCCTGGGCCTGGGCCTGCTGCTCGACTTTCGCCATACGATCGTCTAGTTCGCTGCGCATAATTACATCGTTATTGACCACGGCCACGACGCTGTCCAGCACTTGGCGCTGAGTGGACTGGAAGTTCTGCGCCTGAAGGGCTAGCGGGGCCAATGCAAGGCCTGCGCCTACACACAAAGCGAGCAGGCTACCAGCAGATAGCTGTTTCATACGGCCTAGCAGGGGCTTTCTCATTTTCATAACAAACGTCTCTTTCATTAGCCATTCTATGGAAGTCATTTACAGGGCAGTCGGACGATAGCCAGGAATGGTCTGTTCAAAATAGCTATCCGCATCCTGACCAACGCCGCCTAAGCCACGGAATACGAAGCGTAAAAATAGCCCGCGATCATTAAAGTCATCATCAATGGGTGCGGTGTCATTGTCATCTACCCATTCGCGCCACACCAACTGCAGACCGTAACAGCAGTTGTTCCACTGCACGCCTGCCAATTGCTCCAGTGAGCGTTCATTGGTTTGATCGTGCAGGTAGCGGCCAATCAAATCAATGTTGGTACTGGCTTTCCAGGCAAATGAGAGATCCCACTCTTCGCGGTTATAGTCGCGGAAGCCATCATCGCCCGGCAATACACCTGGGTCGAATCCTTCGATCTCCCAACGGTAGCCAAGGTTCACTACGTGCCCTTCGGGATGCCGGTAACCAACATCAACACTTGATCGTTCGGTGCGTTCCCGGTGGTCATCGTAGAGCCATTCTGCTCCGCTGCTCCAGCGATCATTGATCTCCCAGTCAAGGCGGGTAACCAGCGGCGAACGATCACGGGTGGCCTGATAGCGGCTTTCCGGATTGACGCTTGGGTTATCTTCCGGCCGATCCGGCAGCGTATCGGCATCGCCCTCGCTATCGATGCGGCGGTCATCAAAGTAAACGCTCTGACCTACCCCAAACGAGAGCCGGTCACGACCGGAGGCGTCTTCCAATAAGCGCGACTGCACGCCGTAAGAGAGCCGGTTGAGATCGCCAACGCGGTCAGTGCCGGAAAAGCGCTGGGCTGACCAAAGCTGATCCCATGAGAAAGCGCGTTCGCGACTATCAAAGTCAGGCAGTTCGCTCTGATCGGTACGCGGCACATAGGCGTAGTTCAGACGCGGCTCTAGGGTTTGGCGGTAGTCCCGCCCTCCCAAGGCAAGTTCACGCTCAAAGACGAGCCCGCTGTCGATGGAGGTCAGCGCAACACTGCGGCTGGGTGAGTCGCTACGCTGCGTATCGCGCTCGCCGTAATCCAGTTCGTAAGCAGTGTTCCACAGTTCGGTACGCGGCTCCAGGTAGCCCCAAGGGCGCTCGAAACGCCAGCCAACCGCAGGCATTAGGTGCAAACGGCTACCGGTGGCCGCTTCGCGCTCCGGTACGCGGCGCTCATCCACGTCGCGCCAAAAATAGGTCGCGTTCGACCGCCACTGGGTGTATAGGCCATTGTCGAACTGCCAGTTGGCATTCGCGCTCAGACTCGGCAGTTGATAAAAAGGTTTATCGCTATCGCTAAGTGGGTCTTCCAAGCGCTGAAAACCCTGGGCGCGGGCATCCAACTGCCAGCGCTGGCCGCGGTAATCGACCTGAGCCAAACGCTCCATACTGGCGCGATCACTCTCGCCAAACTCACCGCCGAAGTCATCGAAATAGCGTCCGTCACTGGCCGCCCCGTAGCGCAGCCGATAATTACTGCGCTCGTTTACCCGCCCGGCATGGCGGGCATCCACATACCAGCGATCATCACCCTCAAAGCGATTTTCTCCGCCCCCAGAGCCACCGTCATCACTGTTTAAATAGCCGCCTTCAACGATGCCCGAGCTCTCCTCAAACAGGTAGCGGTACTCACCGTTCATCAACAGCCCGTGGTCGCTCATCCAGCGCGGCGTGATGGTGGCATCGTGATTAGCGGCGATATTCCAATAAAACGGCTGGGCGTAATCAAAGCCGTCCGATGAGAAGCCAATTGATGGGGAAAGCAGCCCGGTATGGCGGCGGTCATCGATGGGGAAACGCAGCCATGGCCAGTAAAATACTGGCACATCCTTTACCTGTAAACGGGCGTGACGCGCAGTACCAAAGCCTTCGGCCTGGTTCAAGCGAATATCGCTGCTGACCAGTTGCCAGCTATTAGTGCCTGGGTCACAGGTGGTGAAGCTTGCGTCTTGCAGGCGGTATTCGCCCTCCCCGGTCTGCTCTAGCTGACTAGCCTGACCGCGCAGATGCTGCTCGTAGAGCACATAGTGGCTGTCACCCAGGGTGGCCCGATCTTCGTTTAGCCTGAGCATCGCCTGTTCGCCACGCACCAAAGCGCGCCCATCGCGGATGGCGATATTACCTTCTGCATCGACCTGCTGACGGTCGGCGGGTAAAAAGATACGCTCCGCTTCAACTTCTTCATTGCCGCGACGCAGTACCACATCACCGCGTAGCAATGCCTCGCCATCGGCAGCGTAATCGACTTCCCGGGCCTCCAACGAGACGGTTTCCGGGTTATCTTCCGCTGGCAAACGGTAGCTGGGCATTACATAGCGGCCCCGGCACAGTTGGTTAGCCGCTTCCTCTTCTCCCCAGGGTTGCCAATCCAGCGCTTCAGCGGACATGGTTTGACCCTGAGCCACCGCTGTAAACGAGGCGCCAGCAAGCAAACTGCCCATCAGCGTATGCGCAACCGGCAACGTGCGCGAAAATCGCTTGCCCATGTTCGTTATCCTTGGCATCCAGAATCGGTATTATACAGCCCGCATGATGCCCGACCAGCAAGGAGCTTGCATGTTCTCATATCGGATTAACGCCCTCACCATGTGGGCCGCCCAACAAAACGGTCTCTCTGAGACCGATATTTCGCTTTCATCCGCCGTGGGCGATGCAAGTTTTCGGCGCTATTTTCGCCTCACACTACCCGATGGCACCACCCAGGTAGTCATGGATGCCCCGCCTGAGCAAGAGGACTCCCAGCCGTTTGTAACCATTGCCAAGCGCTGGCGAAGCGCCGGACTGCCGGTACCCAAGGTGCACGCCACCAACCTGGCGGACGGCTTTCTGCTACTTGAAGACTTGGGTAACACCCCCCTGCAGTGTTTGTTTAGCGATGACGCTACCACACAGGCTTACCATAAGCAGGCTCTCACGCTGATCGCCGAGCTGCAAAATCGCGCAGGCCCAGACTCGCTGCCCGCGTATGATACGGCGTTGTTGGGCCGCGAGCTCGATCTGTTCCCAGAGTGGTGTCTCAGCGCTTGGTTAACGCTGCCATCGCCAGAGAGCTGGCACGTCGTTCGTGAGCAGCTTATCCAGCATGCCTTAGCGCAGCCGGTAGTGACTGTGCACCGTGATTTTGATGCCATGAACCTGATGATGCACGATCAGCGCCTGTTTATGATCGACTTTCAGGACGCCGTGGCTGGACCGCTCAGCTACGATGTGATCTCGCTGCTACGGGGGCGCTACTGCCGCTTTAGCAATGAGCAGTTCGCAGGCTTTGTCGAGGTTTTTTATCACCAGGCCCGCAACGATGGCCGACTGCCCAGCAGTGTCGATTTTGCCACTTTTCTGCTCCAGTGCCACGCGATGGCCGCCCAGCGCTCACTAAAAGTGCTAGGGATTTTCTGCCGCTTAACCCTGCGCGATCAAAAAAGTGGCTATCTTGGGCGCTTACCCCACTTTCTGGATCATCTGGAAGATAGTTTTTCGTTTCTGACCGAGCAGGCTGAGTTCGCTGAGTGGCTCCAACTCACCTTACGGCCTGCCATTATGAAACGACTAGCGGAAATACCGTCATGAAAGCGATGATTTTAGCCGCAGGCCTAGGCAAGCGAATGCGCCCGCTCACCGACCACTGCCCCAAGCCGCTGCTGCCCGTGGCGGGCAAGCCGCTGATCGTGCACCACCTGGCGCGTCTTCGCCAGGCAGGTATTCATGAGGTCGTCATCAATGTCAGCTACCGTGCAGAGCAGATTATCGCAGCGCTCGGCGATGGTGACGCCTATGGACTGCACATTCACTGGAGTCGCGAAACCGAACCATTGGAAACCGGAGGCGGTATTCAGCAAGCGCTGCCGATGCTTGGCGAGGCGCCGTTTCTGTCGATTAACGGCGACGTTTGGTGCGCAGCGCTCCCTGCCCAGCACGCGCTGCAAGGCGATGATCTGGCTCACCTGATGCTGGTAGAAAACCCTTTTCACCACGCCAGTGGGGATTTTGGACTAGCAGGAAGGCGCGTGAATCAAACCAGCACTCAGCGTTTAACCTACTCAGGCATCAGCGTGATTCACCCTGAGTTGCTCGCCGGGCAGCCCCAGGGCGCCTTTGCCTTGGCGCCACTGCTGAGAACTGCTATCGATAACAACCGGGTAAGCGGCGAGCACTATAAGGGGCATTGGGTCGACGTCGGAACCCCTGAACGACTGGCTGCGCTGGAACGCCAGCTACAGGTCGACAGGGGTTAGCCTATGCATCCGCACTACTTACGTGAAGCGATCGCCACCACTCCACGGGTAGCGGTCTACGGCACGCTCAAACAAGGTTTCAACAATGCCTACTGGCTAAACGGAGCCACTCTGCTCGGGAGCGACGTTACCCCAGCGCTCACGCTGTACGATATTGGCCCCTACCCCGGCGCCAAATGGCAGCGGTCAAAAGGGGTGACGATTGAAGTCTATCAGATCAGTATTGACCACTTGGCCCAGCTAGACCGGCTAGAGGATTACCGCATTGATGCGCCGTCAGAGGGTGAGTATGACCGCCAGCAGATAACCACCTGTTTTGGCCTCGCCTGGGTCTATCTTTACAATCCGAGTGTGACAGGTAAAACAGCCATTTATGAGGGTGGCTGGCGCATGCCGAACATTAGCAATGTTCAACAGCGGCGCTGAGAAGAGGCGCGCAGGCCAAGAAATGTTATGCTGCGCGACTTACCTTTCGTCGCCTAGATGAGGAGAGCAACGTGAAAGCACGGGTAAAATGGACAGAAGGCCGCCAATTCGTGGCGGAATCCGGTAGCGGGCACAGCGTTGTGATCGACGGCCCGCCCGACCACGGCGGTCGTAACACAGGGCCTCGCCCAATGGAAATGCTGCTAATGGGCATGGGCAGTTGCACCGCTTTTGATATCTTGAATATTCTTGATAAAGCGCGTGCCGATGTGACCGACTGCGTTGCTGAGCTAGATGCTCAACGCGCCGATGAAGTGCCCGCCGTTTTTACCAAGATCCACGTCCATTTCGTGGTGACCGGTCGTGCGCTGAAAGAGAAACAGGTGGCCCGCGCGGTTGAGCTCTCCGCTGAAAAATACTGCAGTGCCTCGATCATGCTCGTTAACGGCGGCGTTGAGATCACCCATTCCTTTGAGATTATTGAGGAGGCTCGGACGTGACAGACAATCTCCGACTCCACGGGTTTAACAACCTGACCAGCTCGCTGAGCTTCAACATTTACGATATCTGTTATGCCAAAACCGAAGAGCAGACGGCGGCTTACATCGACTATATCGATGAGCTGTATAACGCCGAACGTTTGACGCAGATTCTTAAAGACGTCACCAATATCATCGGCGCCCATGTTCTCAATATCGCCCGTCAGGATTACGAGCCCCACGGCGCGAGCGTGACGATTTTGATTGCCGAACATGAGCTTGATGAGGCGGCGCCTGAGCAAATTGAGCCAGGTCCCGGCCCGCTACCAGAGACGGTGGTTGGCCACCTGGATAAAAGCCACGTTACGGTGCACAGCTACCCCGAGTCGCACCCCGACAACGGTATTAGCACCTTCCGCCTGGATATCGATGTCTCCACCTGTGGTCATATCAGCCCATTAAAAGCGCTGAACTACCTGATCCACAGCTTCGACTCCGATATCGTCACCATGGATTACCGGGTGCGTGGCTTTACCCGCGATGTGGATGGCAAAAAACTGTTTATCGATCACGGTATTACTTCCATTCAAGACTACCTCGCTGAAGACACCAAGAATGCGTACCAGATGATGGACGTCAACGTGTATCAGGAGAACATGTTCCACACCAAGATGCTGCTCAAAGACTTCGAACTGGATAACTACCTATTCGGCACGTCGCGTCGCGATATTACCTTTGAAGAAGCCCGGGATATCGAGGGCCGTCTGCGTAAAGAAATGCTGGAAATTTTCTACTCCCGCAATCTGGATTAAGCCCCCAAACTGGACTCAACGCAGCACCAGGACACCAAAAAGCCAGTTCATAATGAACTGGCTTTTTTATGGCTTCCTCGAATGGTTAATAAACGCTTGGCTCGCCTTCAGGGCGAGTCTTAAAACGTCGGTGTAGCCAGAGGTACTGCTCTGGGTGCTTACTAATGGCCAGCTCAATAAACTGGTTGACCTGCGTGGCATCGGCCACTTCATCACCGCTGGGAAACCCTTTCAGGGCAGGCAGGCTTTCAATGGTATAGGTGGCGTTATCCGGGTTGCGGTGAAACATCATCGGCACCACCGACGCGCCGGTCATACGCGCAAGCTTGGCCGTTAAGCGAATAGTCGCGGCCTGCTGGCCAAATAGCGGCGCAAATACGCTCACATCGCGGCCAAAATCCTGATCCGGTGAGTACCACACCATACGGCCAGCCTTGAGCTGACGCACCGCACCGCGCAGGTCATAACGGTCGAGTGCAACACCAAAATTGCGCCCGCGGGCGCGGGTCATAAAACGCTCAAACAGCGGGTTATTATGCGGTCGATAGACCGCATCGGCAGAGAAAAACAGCGCGTGCAGGGCACCCCCTAAATCGAGGGAAGAGAAGTGAACCCCCACAATGATCACGCCTTTACCCCGGGCCTCGGCGAGGGCCATATGCTCTTCGCCGATGTAAGCGACCCGGTGGCGCAGGCTTTCACCATCGCGACACCAGCCGGTTGCGGTTTCAATCAGACCAATGCCATTGGCAATAAAGGTATCTTTGACGAGCTGATACTGTTGTTCGGGACTCTTTTCGCGGAAACAGAGCGCTATATTGGTTTCGGTAATATGGCGCCGCCGTTTGGCAAAGCGCCAGGCGAGCAGTCCAAGCCCTTTGCCAATGGCCATTTTTAATCGCCAAGGCAACCAGGCAGCGATATACATGGCACCAATAGCCAGCCATGTGGGCCAATACCGCGGGTGGGCGAATGAGCGCGGATAACGTGATTTCGACATGCAAACAACCGTTTAAGCAGAACGTCCATGATAACGCCGCGGCGCCCGAGGCAGTACCCCTGTTAGCAGCGTATAGCTGATGGTATCGCAGTAGCGGGCCACTTCATCCACCGACAGCACCTCGCCGTTGCTGGCCCTGCCCCACAATACAACGTCGCTTCCAATCGCAGCGTCGGGTACGTCCGTCACATCAACGGTCAACATATCCATGGAGACTTTCCCGGCAATCGCACAGCGCTGGCCGTTGACCAGTACCGGCGTGCCATCGCGAGCATGACGGTCATAGCCATCGCCGTAGCCGCAGGCGACCACGGCAATGCGTGAACGCCGCGGTGCGCGCCAGCGCCCGCTATAGCCCACGGGCTCGCCCTCTTCCAGCTCCCTCAGGGCAATTATTTCCGAGCGCAGGGTCATCACCGGCTGCAGCTGCTGAGTGATTTCGTTGGCATCTTCCAAGGGGTCGCTGCCGTAGAGCATCACACCTGGCCGGTTCCAGTCACCATGGGCCACCGGCCACGCCAGGGTAGCCGGTGAGTTGGCCAGGCACAGCGGCGCTGCCAGCTCACTGGCAAGACCTTCCAGCCGGGTCATTTGCTGGTTGAAGTAGCGGTTATCGCGGGAATCGGCGCTGGCAAAGTGACTCATAAGGTGGAGCGAGGCCACGCTTGGCGCGGTACTTAGCTGACGCCAGATGGCGGCGGCCTCGTCGATGGCAAACCCCAGGCGATGCATGCCGGAGTCAACTTTCAACCAGACAGGAATTGGCTTTTTAGGAGAAGCGGCTAGCAGGGCATCGACCTGCCATTGGCTGTGCACCGTAATCCAGAAGCCGTGGGAATCCACCAGCGCCAGCTCGTCGGCGCTAAAGATGCCTTCCAACAGGATAATGGGTTGGGTAATGCCGCCTTGGCGCAGGGTAAGGGCCTCTTCGATACAGGCAACGGCAAACGCGGGAGCCTGACTTTCCAGCGCCCGAGCGCAGGCCAGTGCGCCATGCCCATACCCATCGGCTTTGATAACTGCCACTGAGCGGCTTTGCGGCGCGCAGCGGCACGCCAATTGATAGTTGTGACGCAGCGCGTCCAGATCAATATCGGCCACAAGGGGGCGCATGTGCTTTCTCACTTACCTGATTTAGCAATAAAAGTTTATTAATAAAACTGCCAGCAATAAAAAGCCGAGTAAGCGCTCACTGGCGCTCGCCCGGCTTAGAGAGATAACGCGATTTACGTTCGCCTAAGCTTCACTTAGGTTTCAAACAGTGCTTCCAGAGAAAGGCCCTGTTTTTCCAGCGAACGGCGCAGTTTTTTGAGTGCTTCGACCTGGATCTGGCGAACTCGCTCGCGGGTTAAACCGATTTCGGCGCCCACTTCTTCCAGGGTGGCCGACTCGTGGCCGCGTAAGCCAAAACGGCGCACAACCACTTCGCGCTGTTTTTCGCTCAGCTCATCCAGCCAAAGATCCACATGCTCTTTAACGTCACCATCCACTAGCCGCGCCTCAGGCCCCTGCACTTCATCGTCAGCCAATGTATCGATCAGCGGTTTATCACTCTCACCACCCATGGGGTAATCGACAGACGATACGCGCTCATTAAGACCGAGCATCTTTTTGACCACATCGACCGGTTTATCAAGGTGATCAGCGATCTCTTCGGCGGTGGCTTCATGGTCAAACTTTTGAGTCAATTCACGCGCCGCACGCAGGTAAATATTGAGCTCTTTGACCACATGAATGGGCAAGCGGATCGTCCGCGTCTGGTTCATCAACGCCCGCTCGATGGTTTGACGGATCCACCAGGTGGCGTAGGTCGAGAAACGGAAGCCCCGTTCGGGGTCAAACTTCTCTACCGCGCGAATCAAACCTAAATTGCCCTCTTCGATCAAATCCAGCAACGTCAAGCCGCGGTTTAGGTAGCGGCGGGCAATTTTCACTACCAGCCGCAGGTTGGATTCAATCATTCGTGAGCGACCCAAGGGGTCGCCTTTACGCGCTAAGCGGCCGTAGTAAACTTCCTCTTCTGGCGTTAACAGTGGCGAAAAGCCGATTTCGTTGAGGTAGATTTGCGTCGCATCCAAGCTTTGGGTCGATTGACGATCCTCACGCCCTAGCGCTTTCTCGAAGGCATCTTCTTCTATCGTGACATCGTCATCGGTATCATCAAGTGCCTCCTCAGCAGCGTCCAGGTCAACCTCCTGTAGATCTTTCTCCAACATACTCATGGCCTTACCCCTCGTTTGTCGCCTACCCGCCATTTAGAAAGTCAAAGGGTGCGTTCTAGGACGCACACCATATTGTTATGTGACGATTGTTATATGACGCTCGAATGCTGCGATTCGGGCAACGTCCAAGTTATGCGCTGACTGCTCACTCTCCCGGTGAGTGCATTAGCGAGAAGGCAGAAAGTCCATGGGATCTTGCGGCTGCCCATCACGGCGAACTTCAAAGTGTAATCTGACGTTTTCAGCATCGCTATCCCCCATTGTGGCAATCACCTCACCAGCCTCTACTACGTCATTTTCACTGACCCGTAAGCTGTCGTTATGAGCATACGCACTCAGGAACTGATCGTTGTGCTTAAGAAGGATGAGGTTGCCGTACCCCCTGACGCCACTGCCCGCATAGACCACAATACCGGGGCCTGCCGCTTTAACAGGTTGCCCCTTTTCACCAGCGATATCAATCCCAGCGGTGATGCTATCACCCTGACCAAATGCCCCGACCACATTACCATCGGCAGGCCACTGCCAGTCGATGTTTTCGGCGGGCGTATAGGTACGCGATGAGCGGTCTACGCTGTCACTTTGTGTGGCAGGCGCTGCTTCAGACTGTGGTTCGGGCTGTGGTTCGGGCTCAGCTTCGGGCTGCGGTGCCGGCGCTTGCTCGGGCTCAGCTTGTTCGGGTTCTGATGATGGCTGTGGCTCAGGTTGCTCGGCGGGCTCAGGCTCAGCCGCCGCGACGACTTCAGGCTGAGGTGTTGAGGACGGTTCATCAGTCTCTTGCTCCGCTGCATTGCGTTCAGCGGTAAGGCGCTGGTTACGTTGAATCGCAGATTCATCGGGCAGTAGCCAATCCAACTCCTGGTCGTCACCGGCCACTGAGGCCGTCTGTGGGCTCAGCCCGGTCGCCACTGCGCCACTTGAGGTATTCGTCGTGGGTTGGTTACTGGCCGTGGATGCCGACGCAGCGCCTTCACGCAGTGCAATCGTTTGCCCCGGCCGAATTTGGTAGGGCGGATCGATGTTATTGATTGCCGCGAGCTGGCGATAATCCAAATTGTGCTGCCAAGCAATGCCATACAAGGTATCGCCCGCTTTCACCGTATACTGGGGCGAGTTTTCCACCGCTTGGCGTGCTTGGCTTAAATCGCGCACCTGAGGGCTTCCGCCTTGCTGGCTGGCACAGCCAGCAATGGCTAAGGCCAGCGCCGACATCATGAGTACTTTAGGTATATGACCTTTACGCATTCAAACCTACTCCTTTTCAGCGCCAAGCTGGGTATCGATTGGCCGACGATCCGCATGCCGGTTGAGTAACACGACAATGAGGGCACCCACGGCCATTAGCGCAACAACACCGGCCACTTGTGCCGAAGCGCCGGTCAACACGGCATAGTCAGCGGGCAATAAATAGCGGTACTCCAGAGGAATCATTTGCCCTTCTGGCCCGATTTGGTAGCGTAACAGCTCGCGCCATGGCCAGAGAACCGGCAGCGAACCGACAATAAACCCCAATAGCAGTTGCATCGTTGGAGTATGGTGGCGCCGTAACAGCCAGGACAGCAGCCGTGAAAACAGCGCTAAGCCGACTATGCAGCCCATGCCAAATAGCACGATAATGCCCAGATCCAAACTGCGAATTGCGCCCATAATGGTGCCGTAGAGGCCCATAGTCAGCAATAGAAAGCTACCTGACACGCCCGGTAGCAGCATGGCGCTAATCGCGATGCTGCCTGCCACCATGACTACCAGCGCTTCATTACCAATTAATAACACCAGCGGCATCATGCCCGGTAACGCCTGGGCGAGCACTAGTCCCACCAGTAGCGGCAATAGATACCACAGCTTCCAGCCGTTACTCGCCTGCCCGACCACCAGAGCAGAGGCTGCCACCAGGCCAAAAAAGAAGCCATCCAGCAGCAGCGGGTGCGCTTCCATCAACCAAAGCGCTAAATGCGCTACGCTAAACAGGCTAACCGCGACCCCCGCCAATAGCGGCACCAGAAAGGCGAGATTCAAATGATTGCTAAGAGCCCCCCAGCCACCGCGGTGCCAAGCGCCGATGGCACCGGGGCCAAACTGTTTGATCGTATTGATCAGCTCTTCATAAATACCGCTAATAAATGCAATCGTTCCTCCCGACACGCCGGGCACCGCGTCGGCGGCGCCCATCCCTGCGCCTCGTAAAAATATTCCCAAGGGTTGCCGCTTCAATCCACTACTCCTTGCAGTAAGGGTACAAAACGCACGGGCTCAAGCCGACGTTTTTCAAAGGCACTGCCAATGCGCTTTACCTGAGTAAGCCACTGGTTGCCATCGGGCTCTTCCAACGGAGCAATCAGCACCCCGTCGTGGCTCAATTGCTCTAGTAGCGGTGTGGGTAGCGTCTGGGCACAGGCAGTTAGCAAAATAACGTCAAACGGCGCAACGTCTGGCCAACCATAGCCGCCGTCTGCCACCGCTAGTCTGGCAGGTGCTGCTAGCCGTCTTAACCGCTCCGCCGCACGCTCGTGTAGCGCACTGATGCGCTCAATGGAGTAGAGCTCTTCGATCAAGCGCGACAGTATTAACGTCTGATAGCCAGACCCTGTCCCCAGTTCCAATACCCTGCACGGCTCGGCGCGCAGCACAAGCTCCGTCATGCGCGCCACGATGAACGGCTGCGACAGCGTTTGGCTAAAGCCAATCGGTAGCGCGGTATCTTCGTAAGCGCGATGGGCCAGCGCTTCATCAACAAATAGATGACGCGGCTCTCTGGCCATGACTTCCAGCACCCGGGCATCGCTGATGCCCTGCTGCATGAGGCGCTCGACCATGCGGTCACGGGTACGCTGGGAGGTCATACCGCGACCGCGCAGCTCTCCTGGAGAGATATCAGGCAAAAACATCCAACCATTCCTGCACATCGTTAAGCGCGGGGTGCCGCGTTAGATCTGTTTGTAGGGGAGTAATCGACACATAGCCCGTCTCGACGGCAGCAAAATCGGTATCATCACCGTCATCGGCATTGGCCGCTACCGGCGCAATCCAGTAGCGCGTACGCCCCCGTGGGTCTTTTACCGCTAACGGTTTCTCGGCTGGCCCACGATAGCCTAAACGGGTCACTTTTACGCCTTTAATCTCCTCCCAGGGCACATCGGGCACATTGACATTCAGCAGCGTTCTCGGCGGAAGTGAGAGCTGATCGGCAGCACCAATCAAGGTGGCAGCGACCCTGGCAGCGGTGGCGAAATGACGCTCGCCGCACAGCGACATGGCAATCGCCGTCATGCCTAAATTACGCCCCTCCATTGCCGCCGCGACAGTGCCTGAATAGAGCACGTCATCACCCAGGTTACTGCCGTGATTGATGCCGGAGATGACTAAATCGGGTTTTTCATCCCATACGCCGTGAACACCCAAATAGACGCAGTCCGCGGGTGTGCCATCGACGCTATAAAAGCCGTTATCCAGAGGCGTCAACGAGAGAGGCCGTGACAGAGTAAGCGAGTTGCTAGCACCGCTGCGGTCTCGATCAGGCGCCACTACACGAATATTGGCATGGGCCAACAGCGCATCGTGCAGCGCACGCAGTCCAGGCGCGTGCACACCATCATCATTGGAAAGCAGCAGTCGCCGCATAGTGGGTCTCCCTGTTCTTAAACACAAAAGTTATAAGCACAAGAGTCGTAAGCCAAGAGTTATAGCCACAAGAGACGTGAGCACAAAAGCATATGCACGAAACGCGGCCGCTCATATCCCTCTCTTTTACTAACTTTTCTGTATGCTAATCTCAAATCTAATAGCTAAATCAGTTCGCTAACATCAGCTCACCCAGCACGGCGGTGGCAAAACTGCCCCGCGGCAGCGAAAACGAAAGCCGGGCAGCGCCTGGCTCCCTGGCATACTGAGGTTCCAGCAGCCGCATACGAAGTGCACGGCGCGCCTGCTTTACTCCGCTGCGTTGTAAGCCACTGCATAGCCCAGGGTAGTGCTCCAGCAAACGGGCTTCATAGCCAGCAGCGTCGCCCTGGCCAGCTTCACCAACGCCCCAAAGCACCCCAGTGGGATGCACATCCAGTTCAACGGCGCGGGCCTGAAGCGTATGGTCGGAGGCATCGATACGAAACACACTTTGGGTGCCGTCCAACATCAACGTGTCTCCCGCCAGCGGCTGCGACCAGGTGCCATCCGCAATGCGCGCGCTGAGCAATTCGTTAAACAAAAAACTGCGCGCCGTGGAGAGCATCATACCCTGGCGATCGTCGCGTTTTCGCCAACCTCGGTTAAGTAATGCTTCGGCACGCTGAAGATTACGTCCTTCGGGCCCAAAGCGCTGGGGGCCAAAATAGTTAGGCACGCCATGCTGACAAAGGGCTTCCCAGCGGCTGACAAAATCTTCGTTTTCAATGGCCTCACCGCTCAGGCGCAATACAAAACGGTTAGTGCGGTGAACGCCACGCTTCAGCTTACGTGGGTGGCGCGCCTGCTCAACGACAGTGATCCCCAGCGCATTAAGCGACTGCTCAAGCTCCGGGGGCGCGTCACGGCCGGGCAGATGCACGCTCAGCCACTGGCGCGTGACGGCAATGCGGTCTTTCATGCCGGAGTAACCAATATCACGGGGCGTTACGCCACAAAGCCGACTTAATGTATTGACGACATCTAACGTGGTTTGATTACGCTTTTCAACTCGCAACCACAGATGTTCCCCGTATGCTTCAGGGGTAAAATCCAGCTGCTCGTCGACCCAAAAATCTTCCGGCTGGGCACGATACTGGCCCGGTTTGGGAGAACCGAACTGTGCATCGAGACAGCGCTGCCACTCAGGCATATTAATCATTAAGCGCCTCAGCACGGTTAAGCAGCACCACCGCCTCCGCGGCAATACCTTCACCGCGCCCAGTGAAACCTAATCGTTCGGTGGTGGTGGCTTTAACGTTGACTTGACCAAGCGCGACGCCTAGATCGGCAGCAATGACTTCTCGCATTGCCTCAATATGCGGTGCCATTTTAGGTGCTTGAGCCATTAGCGTGGCGTCGATATTGACCACCCCATAGCCCTGACCTTGAATTAGCGTGACTACATGACGCAGCAGCTCGCGGCTATCAGCCCCCGCCCACGCCGGGTCAGTATCGGGGAAGTGGCGGCCAATATCACCCAGCGCACAGGCGCCCAACAGTGCATCGCTAATTGCGTGAAGCAGTACATCGCCGTCGGAGTGGGCTACGAAACCGTGTTCAAACGGCAGCTTAACGCCGCCGATCATCAAATGATCGCCGGGGCCGAAGCGGTGTACATCGAATCCGTGGCCGATACGCATTATAAGCTCCTAGTGATTAAAGCCTGTCAGGCGTGTTAGCGGGTTTGTGCCGCCATAATCGCGGCTGCCAGCGCTAAGTCATCCGGGTGAGTAATTTTCAGGTTGTCGCGCCGTCCGCTTACCAACTGTGGGCATTCGCCCAAGGCTTCAACCGCCGAGGCTTCATCGGTTACCAAGGTTCTCTGCTGGCGGGCGGTTTCTAAGGCTCGCCGCAGTAGCGCATAGCGAAACCCTTGAGGCGTTAGCGCGTGCCACAAGTCATCCCGCGGTTCGGTTCGCGCGCTTTGGCACTGATCATCAGCACGCTTCATGGTATCCGCCACCGGCATCGCCAAAAGCGCGCCTGCGGGGTGGGTCGCGGCAGCTTGGTACAGCGCCTGAAGATCATCCACAGTGATACAGGGGCGGGCCACATCATGCACCATCACTACGTCATTATCATCGGCAGCCATTGCGTGCAGGGCATTTAAGACGCTATCCATTCGCTCATTGCCCCCGGTCACGCGCTGCCAGTCAGTAAAAGGCACCCAGCGGGGTGAGAACCAGCGGTCATCGGCATCTAAACAGAGCACCAAGCGGGCGCTAGGAAAGGCGCTATGAAGGCGTGCCAAGGTATGTGCCAACACTGGTTGCTCATTGGCCAAGGTTAAGTACTGTTTGGGCTTATCGGCCCCCATACGGCGCCCTTGACCCGCCGCGGGAACAATTAACCAGATTTGACTCACTGTGGCGGCTCCTGGGGAGCGACCAGACCCGCATTAATACCGATAAGCTCATTCTCAATCGCTACACCAGGCACCCAGAAGAACTGCTCATCGGTGCGCACCATGCCCATATCGCTACGTGCCCGCTCCTCAATGGCGTCTAAACCGTTTTTTAAATCCGTCACTTCGGCCGCCAGCCGCGCATTGCGCTCGCGCATGGGCACATTGGCCGCCTCTTGCACCGCGACCCGCTGCTCCACTTGCTGCAAATCGTGCCAGCCGCCGTTGCCCAACCACAGCTCGTACTGAAGCAGCGCCAAGACAGCGAGCAATGTCATCACTAACCATTTACGCATCACGGCACTCCTTGGAAATATCGGCTGGATTTATTCAAAGCCCTGTTTTGATCAAAAGCAGCGTTGATTCACTAAAAAGTGCTTATCGGCGCGTATTATGCCATTAAGGGGCAGCACCAGCGAGCCGCACATCGTTAAAATGACAGCTTAAATAACTACTTAAATGGCAGCGCTTGATGGGCCGCATTGCGGTAGGTGCTGACCTGCTCGCCCTCTTCATGACAAAACTGGGCAATACCTGCGGCAAGCCCCGGGTGGCTAATATAGTGCAGCGAGCGCACACGCTGGGGGGCAAACCCGCGTACCAGCTTGTGCTCGCCCTGGGTGCCCGGATCAAATAGCGTTAAGCCGCGCTGCAAACAGTACTCGATACCTTGGTAGTAACATGCCTCAAAATGCAGGCAATCGGCGACAACTTCGCTCCCCCAGTAGCGCCCATAGAGCGTGCTACTGCCACGAAAATAGAGTGCTGCCGCCACCGGGCGCCCTTCAATGTAAGCCTGCACCAGCACCAGCGCCTCGGGCATGGTTTGGCGCAGGCGCTCAAAAAAGTCATAGTTTAAGTAAGGCGGTCTGCCGCGCTCATGGTAGGTAATTGCATAGCAGCGATAGAAATGCGCCATATCCGCTGATGTAATCGCATCACCCTCAAGGTGCGCTACCTGTAGCCCCTGCTCGGCGACCAAGCGTCGCTCGCGCTTGATCATCTTGCGCCGTTTCGAGGTCAGGCTGGCTAGAAAGCCCTCAAAATCACCGAAGCCGCGATCACACCACTGAAACTGTACACCTTCACGCGTAATAAGTTCAGGACACTGCGCCTGCCAGGCGGTGACATCCGCCTCGTCGGCAAATAGCAGGTGCCAGCTAGACAGACCGAGATTTTCACACTGCTCACGCCATGCGCCAGCCAGCAGCCCACGGACGGCGCGGGCATCGACATGCCTGGCGATTAACGTGCGCGCGCCAGGCACTGGCGTAAACGGTATCGCACTGAGGGCTTTTGGATAGTAGCGGCCACCGGCACGCTCTAGCGCTTCCGCCCAGCCCCAATCAAACACATACTCACCGTAAGAGTGGTGCTTGCGGTACATCGGCAGCGCCGCTACCAACTGACCGCCTTGCCATACGCTCAGATGGCACGGTTCCCAGCCCGTGGCCTCACTGACCGAGCCGCTTGCCTCCAGGGCGTGTAAAAACGCGTGACGCAAAAAGGGCTGATCATTATCGACCAGTGAATCCCACTGGCTTGCCGTAACGGCCTCGATGGTGGGTAGAATGGTGATCGATAGTGGGGGTAACGGCATAGCACCTTCCCGAACGTGTGGGGGCTAAAAGGTCACTTTACACTAACTGTTTATATAAACCGTTTACACTAACCATCTACACCGATGTCTAAATCAACTGGCTAAATCACCGGGCTATGCCAACGAAAGCAGATACGGCGATTGAACTGCAGTATTTAACATTAACGCCACGCCGGTAACGGCCTATGAGGAGAGTCCATGACGCGCGATATGACGGGTGACTTTCAAACGCAGCGCCACGCTGTCGATCAAATGCCCTACCCGACGTTAACGGTGCGTCGTGACCGGCTGGCCCGCCTCGCGCGTATGACCAAGCATCACCAGCTTGAGATTATCCGCGCGATTCAAACGGATTTTGGTCAGCGCAGCGAGGTGGAAATACGCATGGCTGAAATCAGCGCGGTGCTCCACGCCATTCGCCATACCAGACTGCATCTATGGCGCTGGATGCGCCCTTGGTCGGTCAGCATGCCGTGGCGATTGGTGCCTGCCCGGGCACGCATCGCGCCGCAGCCGCTGGGCGTTGTCGGTGTGATGTCACCCTGGAATTACCCTTGGAGTTTGGCGTTAATGCCGATAGTGGATGCATTTGCAGCGGGCAATGTGGTGATGCTTAAACCCAGCGAGCACTCCCCCGCTACCAGCACTCTACTGCAGCGACTGGTGCCGCAATACTTCACCCCTGAGGAACTCAAGGTAGTAGCAGGCGATGTAGAGGTGGCGCGTCGTTTTAGCGGTTTGCCGTTCGATCACCTGGTGTTCACCGGCTCCAGCGCGGTAGGTCGACAAGTGGCCCAAGCAGCCGCGGCGAATTTGACCCCAACGACGCTTGAACTGGGCGGCAAGTCGCCCGCGATCGTGGCAGGCGATGCAGATTTCGACAAAGCGGCAGCAGATATTATTTTTGGAAAAGGCATGAACGCCGGGCAAACCTGTATCGCCCCCGACTACGTACTGGTTGAGAGCCGCCATATTAGTGCCTTGGTTAAAGCGTTGAGCGAAGCCATTCAACATCAGCGCCCCGATGATCATGCGGCCACCCATGCGATTAACGCGGCCCACCAGCAGCGGCTCGATGCCATGCTACAAGAAGCCCACGACCACGGCTGCAGAGTCATTGATCACGGTGCTCATGCCCCAGCGCTGATTATCGACCCCCACCAGGGGCTCCAGGTGATGCGCGAAGAGATTTTTGGCCGCTGTCTACCGGTAATTGGCATTAGCGATATGTCAGACGCAATACGTTATGTGAATGCTCGCCCTCACCCGTTGGCGCTGTATGCCTTCACACATGATAAGGGCTTACAGCGGCAGTTGCTGCAAACGACACGCTCTGGCGCACTGGTGTTTAATGCCACGCTGCTTCATCACGCCGTCCCTTCACTGCCCTTTGGCGGTGTCGGCGAGAGCGGCATGGGTGCCTACCATGGCCGTCACGGCTTTGAGCGTTTTAGCCACTTACGCAGCGTTTTTTATCAAGCCAAAAGAACCACTAGCCGACTGCTTTACCCACCTTACCGGCGCTGGCTAATGAAATTTTTAGGAGTCGGTTAAAGCTTAAGAGCTGATGATCGTTTGCTAATAACAAATTTTCACAATGCCCTTATGATATATTTCACATACGCTCTACGTTGGAATTATCTACAAAGCCCACGTAAGCACAGCAGAAACTGCCCTGAGCATTTGCAACAGCTTACTGAAACTCGTGGGAGAACTTTTGTAAGCATAGGAAATTTGCTGCTTTCCATACACGACACGGAGACCGTTAATGGCTCATGACTTACTTGACCGCTTACGCGAACGTTTAGAAGAACTCAACCGCTCAGAGCGTAAAGTCGCCAATGTAATTCTTGAAGACCCAACGGTCGCCACCAGCCTAAGCATTGCCAGTCTGGCCCAGGCGGCTAGCGTCAGCGAACCCACGGTTAACCGGTTTTGCCGTAACTTTGGCGCCAAGGGGTATCCCGATTTTAAAATCAAATTGGCCCAGAGTTTAGCTGGCGGAACGCCCTATGTGACCCGCGCAGTGGAGCCTGGCGACTCCGCCACCCAGTACACACACAAAATTTTTGGCGCCACCATCGCCGCCCTCGATGAAGCCCAGCGCGACATCGATATGAATGCCGTCGAGCGAATGGTCGACTATCTGACCCAGGCCAAGCAGATCCACATTTTTGGCTTGGGTGCCTCTGGCGCGGTGGCCCAGGATGCCCAACATAAGTTCTTCCGTTTTAACCTGCCGGTGATGGCCTACATTGATGTGCTGATGCAGCGTATGGTCGCCGCCGCTTGCCATACGGGGGATGTGGTGGTGATTATCTCCTACACCGGGCGCACCCGGGAGCTGGTGGATATCGCCCGTTTGGCGAGGGATGCAGGGGCCGTCGTTCTTGGTATAACCGCGCCAAACTCGCCACTGGCCAACGAATGCACCTCCACCCTGGATGTCGCTACCCCCGAAGACACCGACCATTACATGCCGATGACCTCGCGGGTAATTCAATTAACGCTGATTGATGCACTGGCCACTGGAGTGACCTTAAGGCGTGGTGAAGACTTCTTACCCCACCTTAAGAAAATCAAAGACAGCCTGCGCGACACCCGCTTTCCGGTAGAAAAGCCTGGGAAGTGAATGGAAAATAGTGAGGGGTGAATGGTGAGGAGCGAATAGAAAGCAGTTAGCTCACCGCGGCAGTCACCGTAATTTCCACTTTAAGCTCATCGGCGGGCATGGGCGCGCAGACGCAGGTGCGCGCCGGAGCGTAGCCTGCGGGCATCCAGACATCCCATACCTCGTTCATAGCGGCAAAGTCACCGCCCTCTTTCAGGTAGATCGTTGCGCTAAGCAGCTGCTCACGACTTGAACCAATCTCTTTCAGTAGCGCATCCACCCGCGCCAGCATGCTTTCCGTTTGGGCAGTAATGTCGCCCTCGCGGGCCTCCGGGCCAGCCACTTGGCCGCACAGATAGGCCACACTCAGGTGAATTACCGCACGGCTCATACGGGCTTTTGTATCGTGGCGTTGAATAGTCATAGGGAAAGTTCCTAGTAGGTTTAAGAAAAGCAGTCTAAACCGCTTGGCTTATCCTTGACTATGCCTTGTTATCAAAGCCGATCCGTAGGTACCGGCCGATGCTCAAAGACCCGCCGCAGCACAAAGCTGGTATGCGCGCCGGTAACACCCTCGATGCGGTTAATCACATGCAACAGCAGGTGTTGGTAGTCATCCATGTCGNNCTGAAAATCCGCCGCCTGACCGGTAATGATCAGGCACTCGATGACGTTGGGTATCTCTCGAATATGGCGCTCAAAATTATCGAAGCGCTCCGGTGTATGCTGATCCATGGAAATATGCAGCAGCGCCATTAACTGATAGCCCAGTTGGCGGGAATCGACCTCCGCACGGTAGCGTAGTATTAGGCCGTGCTCCTCCAGAGCCCGCACCCGGCGCAAGCAGGGAGAAGGCGAAAGCCCGATTCGATCAGCCAACTCCTGATTACTGATGCGCCCCTCCTGCTGCACAATATCCAGAATATGGCGATCAAATCGATCAAGCGACAGTGGTATTACGGCCATAGAAAGCAGCTCCTACCAATAAAAGAAAATTATGCGATATTTAATGTCAATTATTGGCGATAACACTACATTTTCGCAATAACCTTTCGTCGCTCTCCGCATACACTATGTCCAGTACGAGATAGCTAGTAACAGATAGCTCAGTACCACAAGAGTCATTGCCACAAGCAGCCCCTTAAGGTGCCTCACCCTGGCACTGCAGCAATGCGGCATACGCCACAAGCGGCCGCTTTTAACAACTCATCGCCTATAGGAAGCTCACCATGTCTGCTTTTGATCATCGCAAATACCGCCCTGCGCCCCGCGTACCTGCCTTCAATCGCCAATGGCCAGATCGTGATCTAGATCATGCCCCGATCTGGGTGAGCGAAGACCTACGCGACGGCAATCAGGCGCTGCTTGAGCCGATGACCGTTGAGCAAAAGCAACGCTTCTGGCAGCAGATCGTTAAAGTGGGCATTAAAGAAGTCATGGTAGGCTTTCCTTCGGCCAGCCAGCCCGACTACGACTTCGTGCGTTGGCTGATCGAAGAGAATCAAATTCCCGATGACGTCACCATTGCGGTACTGGTGCAGTGCCGTGAACACCTGATTGAGAAAACCTTTGCCTCGCTGGTGGGTGCCAAGCGCGCCATTGTTCACCTATATAACTCCACCTCCACCATTCAGCGCGAGCGGGTGTTTGAGATGGATCGTGCCGGGATTGTCGATATCGCGGTACAAGGGGCTACCTGGGTCAAAACCTACGCCGACCAATACCCCGAGATTGAGTGGTGTTTCGAGTACACCCCGGAAAGTTTCTCCAGCACCGAGATCGATTTTTCGCTGGATATCTGCGAAGCAGTGATGGATGTGTGGCAGCCAACGCCAGAGAACAAATGCATTCTCAACCTGCCCACCACGGTGGAAGTGGCCGGGCCGCACCATCACGCCGATCAGATTGAGTACTTCTGCCAGCACATCAGTCGCCGTGACAGCGTGATTATCTCGGTGCACACCCATAATGACCGCGGTGGCGCGGTAGCCTCTGCTGAACTCGCCCTGCTGGCCGGCGCCGAGCGAGTAGAAGGCACCCTGCTGGGAAATGGCGAGCGTACGGGCAATATGGATATCGTCACCCTGGCGATGAATCTCTACAGCCAGGGCATCGATCCTGAACTGGATCTATCCAACCCTGATGAAATCATTCAGGTGGTCAACGAGTGCACCGGTATCGCTATACATCCGCGTCACCCCTGGGTGGGCGAGATGGTCTACACCGCTTTCTCGGGCAGCCACCAGGATGCGATTCGTAAATCCCTCAAGCATCAAAAGCCCGACGAGCCTTGGCAAGTGGCTTATCTGCCCATCGACCCCCACGATATCGGCCGCGACTATCAGGCGGTGATTCGCGTCAATAGTCAGTCCGGCAAGGGCGGCATGGCTTTCCTGCTTGAGCGGGATTACGGCATTAACCTGCCGCGCTGGATGATGCTGGCCTTGGCACCCTTTGTTCAGCAAGAGAGCGAGCGGCGCGCCAGCGAACTCTCCAGTGAAATGATTCGCCAGGTGATGTTCGACAATTTCACCCAGGAAGCGCCCTTATCTCTCGTGGATTATCAGCTCTCCAAAGGCCAGCAGGAAGGCATTGAGCTGACGCTGAACCAGGGTGACGAAACGCTGCGCCTTTCTGGCAAGGGCAACGGCGCGATGTCTGCGTTTACCGATGCGTGGCAACGCCACTCCGGCAGCAGTGTAGGGATTATCGATTACAGCGAGCACTCCCTCGGTGCCAGCAGTGAGGCCAATGCCATTGCCTTTGTCCAGCTCAATATCGATGGCCAGCGGCTTTGCGCGGTTGCCGAGGATAGCGACACCGTAAGTGCATCGCTCAAGGCGCTGTTATCAGGTATTAACGCAGCCCAGGCATCTGAGCAACATCAGCAGAAAGAAGCTGCCGCCGAAGCGTAAGCTGCTAAAAGTTATTGCAGTTAGAAATATAACTCTCGTGAACGTGCTGACAGGGCATGTTGACCCACTTGGGTAACACGCGCCATCGCTATGCTAATGGTGCTAACCATCGGCGGGAATATCACTATTTGGGTACTAATGGTCGGCGGCGGACTGGCCATGGGCGCGCAAGAACTCATTGTTTCAGGTCTGCTGATTCAGCTTTGGGGAGCTGAACATCTAGGCCGGGTACGTTCCGCGCTTAGCGGTGCCATGGTGTTTTCCTCCGGCATCGCGCCTGCCAGCCATCAGCGCAGGCGCACCTTTTCATGCACTTCTATTGGGCATGCTGGTCTTTATCATCACAGCTTTTCCAGCAGGTGCTCTCGGGTACCTAATCCTAAGTTACCGGTTAAATCCGGCTCGGCGACTTGGGCATGGTTATCCACGGTATGAATAAAACTGAGCGGAGCATCCAGGGCTTGGGCGGCCCAAGCCGCATAATCACACACGCCCTCTGAAAACTGAGAACTATCAATAGCTGCCAACACGCGATCTGACATGAGGTACTTCTCCTTGAGCATCAACATTGTTTTTATATTCTCATCCTTTTCTACACGAACTCACTGACCCGCGACACCCTAGGCTTTGTACAAAAACTGCCTACGCTCGCCTATACGGCGTTAAAAATCATCTCGTGCGCGAGTCCGATCCTTTGTTCGTTGATTTTTGCCTTGTCTANNCCGACTTTTCGTACAAACCCTAAAACGTTCTTACGTGCTTCGGACGTTATAAAACGCACATGCTAAACTTAGCGGCCTATTGAAATTGGCGACTCGGAGGAAGGCATGGGGCATGGCTTAACAAGCGTACTGTTAGTCGCGTTAGGCGGCGCGCTGGGCGGGATGGGACGATTTGCGGTTTCCAATCTACTCGCCCGCTATCTCGGCAAAGCCTTCCCCTGGGGAACCCTGGCGGTGAACGCCAGCGGAGCCTTTCTAGCGGGCTGGCTGCTCGGCAGCCTAGGTATCGCCAGCGCCCCCTCTCCTGTATGGCTGTTCACTGTCGCCGGTGTGCTGGGAGGCTACACCACTATCTCCTCTTTTAGCTTGCAGACCATTGAGCTATGGCAGGGCGGCCAACAACTCCGTGCAGGCATTAATGTGGGTACCACGCTGCTGCTTGGTTTAGCCATGGTCACCCTGGGCTGGTTATCATCAGGCGCTTCTCTGTCAGGAGCGACCTTATGAGCGCCTGGAAGGCTTACCTTGCGGTGGGTGTCGGCAGTGGCATTGGCAGCGCGCTGCGCTACGGCGTTTCGCTATTATCCCAGGCAGCGCTAGGGGGGTATTTCCCCTGGGGAACACTTATCGTAAACGTACTGGGTTCGTGCTTAATCGGCTGGTTGGCCGCCACCCTCGCGAGCGCTCCCCGCGGCCAACTAGCGCGTTTTCAGCCATTACTGGTGGCCGGTTTTTGCGGCGGTTTTACCACCTTTTCGCTATTTAGCTTAGAGACGCTGCATCTGGTGCAGTTAGGACGACCGGGGGCTGCACTGATTTATATTGTGGTTAGCCTACCCCTTTGGCTGGGCGCTGCCGTGGTGGGTGAGCGCATGGCGCTTTTTCGTTAGCAAATAGCCCCGATTGCAAAACCGTTAGCGACAGGATATGCCAGCATGCGCGATCAGATGGAAAAGCATCAGTCTTGGCTCTACCTGATTTTCATTGGCTTAGGCCTAGCGTTAGGCATCGGAGCACCGAAATTCGCTGAGCCGCTAGCGCATTTTTTATGGCCACTGTTAGCGGTACTGCTTTACGCCACCTTTACGCAAATTCCTTTGCTGCACATTGCCCGTAGCTTCGCTGACACACGCTTTATGGCCGCACTGATGGTCGGTAACTTTATTGCCATTCCGGCCTTTTTAGCCCTTACCGTTATTTGGCTACCACTCTCCCCCGCCGTGCTGGCAGGCGTTTTACTGGTACTGCTGGTGCCCTGCACCGATTGGTTTATCACCTTCACACATTTAGGCAAAGGCGATAGCGCTCGGGCAGTTGCCGCCGCCCCACTACTGCTGCTGGTGCAGTTAGTCGCGTTACCTGTTTATTTGTGGCTGTTTCTGGGCAGCGAATGGTTTCAACTAACGCTCTCTAAAGAACTATTGAGCGCTTTTGCAGGGCTTATTCTCACACCTTTAGCACTTGCCTGGTTAACCGAGTACATAGCCTCGCGCCACAAGGCAGTTAAACGCACCGCGTATTACCTGGGAATACTACCAGTACCCTTACTGGCCTTGGTGGTGTTTATGATTGCCGCCTCCCAGGTCAACACCGTGTTCGGCCTTAGCCAAGTGTTGGTTCAGGTGGTGTTTATTTTTATTGGCTTTTTACTCTTCGCGGCTCTATTGGGTAAGGGGCTTGGCAAGCTGTTCAAACTGCCCACCGCCAGCGCGAGAACGCTAGCGTTTAGTTTCGGCACACGAAACTCCTTTGTGATGCTGCCCATCGCCCTGACGCTACCCAACGCCTGGCAGGCAGCAGTCGTGGTGGTGGTATTTCAATCACTGGTAGAGCTATTCGGCATGGTGGCATTCCTACGCTGGGTGCCAAATAGCTTACTGCCGGAACCCTAGCTTGTGTTAGATAGCGATTAGCTAACGCGGGAATAACCGCCCAGCACCCCCTGCTTACTCATCACCAGTTGCCAAAGATGAATTTCTCTGGCTCGGAAAGCACCGGCGCAACATAGCAAGTAGTATCGCCACATACGATAGAAACGCTCGCCATACTGGCTTTCAAAGGTGGGCCAGTGCCTCTCAAAGTTATTGTGCCATGCCATCAGGGTACGGTCGTAATCAGCCCCAAAGTTATGCACATCCTCCACCACAAACAGTGCCTCGGCGGCATCAGCTATTTGCCCCAAGGTGGGCAATTCACCATTGGGGAAAATATATTTATCAATCCAAGGGTCAGTCACCGTGTTGCTCAAGTTTTTGCCGATGGTATGCAGCAAAAACAGGCCGTCATCCTTTAAGCAGCGGTTAACCACGCTCATATACTCGCGATAATTTTTATGCCCCACATGCTCAAACATGCCGATGCTGACAATACGATCAAACTGCTCGCTTTCATTTCGATAATCCTGCAGTCGAAACTCTACCGGCAAGCCCTTTTTGATCAATCGCTGCCCAAACTCCGCTTGCTCTTTGGAGATAGTCAGGCCCACGCACTCAACTCCATAGTGCTCGGCCGCGTAGGCCATGAAGCTCCCCCATCCGCAGCCAATATCCAGCACCCGCATGCCTGGCCTTAATTGCAATTTACGGCAGACGAGATCGAGCTTGGCTTCCTGGGCCTCGTCTAGGGTTTTGGCATCTTTCCAGTAGCCGCAGGTGTAGGTCATGCGCTGATCGAGCATGGCCGCATAGAAGTCATTACCCAGATCGTAATGCTTTTCGCCCACTTCCCAGGCACGCTTCGCCGTTTGACGATTCAATAGGCGCGAACGCAGAGAGTGATAAATCAATTGAGTGGGCTTGATACGCTGCCCGAGCTGGGCACGCATTAAGCGGTAAAACAACTCATCAAGCCGATCGGCGTCCCAGTCACCTTTCATGTAGCTTTCACCAAACCCAAGATTGCCTCGCGTAAGAGCGCTATCAATAACGCCAGGGGCATTCAATTGGATATCCCAGGGGCGGTGCCCATCGAAATGAATATTGGCTTGGGCCAGTAGCTCAGCAACAAAACGGTGGGAAGTAGAGGCTTCGTCGAAGCCAACAGGCTTTTTTTCCAACATAGGCATGTTCACAGCAGGCTCCTTACGCTATTCCAGTGGGTGAATAGGTCACAACCTGACTACTAGCATAGAAGCGCATTGCAACATTAGCATCATTTGATGGAAATAATTTATTCACTGCAGAGGTTAAAAAGCCGGCTCACTCAAGAAAGAGGGCCGGCTGCGAAGGTAATACGCAAAGCGAGCTAAACGGTTATGCGCTGCTGCTTTTTTGAGTTTTAGCTTATTGAGCCCTAGCGCAAAATCAGCACCGGTATGCGGCTACCACGTAGCATGGCCGTTGTGGTGCTACCTACCAGTAAGTGGCGAATACGCGAGTGGCCGTAGGCGCCCATCACCAGCAGGTCAATGCTGTGCTCTGTTTCGTAGGCTTGTAGGGCTTCATCTACCTCGCCAGCACGAATAGCGCCTTCTGCTTGATGGCCCGCTTCACGCAATGTGCTTAACGCCCATTCAATCTCGGAACGACGCTCAGCCGTTTCCGCACCCACGATCAGCACATGACACTCGGTGCCCGCAAAAAGCGGCGAGCGGGCCAGCATCTCGACGCCCTTACGGGAGGTTTTGCTGCCGTCAAAGGCCATTAATATTTTTTCAGGCCGTGTGAAGGTTTTCGGCACCATCAGGATCGGCCGGTGCAATTCACGCACCACCCGCTCAAGGTTAGAGCCAAGATGACCGCTGGCTTGGTGGGCGGTTTCACCGCGCTTGCCTACCACCAGCAAACGGATATCTTTCTCAAGCTCTAACAGGCTTTCCACCAGGGTGCCATTGCGCTGGCGCGTGGCGGGCTCACTGACCCCATCCTCTATTGCGCGCTCTTTGGCGGCTTCCAGCATCAGCTTGCCCTGCGCGCGATTCACTTTAGCGCGCTGCTCATCAAGCTCGGAAAGCTCTTTCATCAGCCGTTCACGGGCACCGAAGCGCAGGTTACCGGAAAGATTCTGCTCTTCGGGTACTTCTGAGTGGTTGTCGACCACATGCACAAAGGTTAACGGTGCATCCATAGCCAAGCTTGCCCAGGCAGCGTAATCGCAGACGCCTTCAGAAAACTGGGAGCCGTCAATAGCGGCTAATACCTGATCTGTCATGTTGCGCTCCTTGCGTTGGTTAGTGACCGCCCATCAGCTTTTCAACTGCTTCGGGGTCATTGTGTACCGCATAGCGATCCACTACCGTTGCGCTGGCTTCACTCAAACCGACCATCTCTACTTCGGTACCTTCACGGCGGAATTTAATCACGATCCGATCCAGCGCCTGTACGGCAGTCACATCCCAGAAGTGTGCTCGGGAAAGATCAATCGTCACTTTCTCGATACTTTCCTTGAGATCGAAAGCGGCCGTGAAACGCTCAGAAGAGGCGAAGAACACTTGGCCCACTACTTGATATTCACGCTCTTTGCCAGCTTCGATCTCTCGTGAACCGATGTAGAGAATGTTGCCCACTTTGTTAGCGAAGAACAGCGCGGCAAGCAGCACACCGACAAACACACCGATCGCCAGATTGTGCGTACTGACCGTGACCGCCACGGTAGCCAACATGACGATATTGGTGCTTAGGGGGTGTTTTTTCAGGTCTCGGATCGATTCCCAGCTAAAGGTGCCGATTGATACCATGATCATTACCGCCACCAGCGCCGCCATGGGTATCTGCGACACCCAATCCGACAGGAAGACCACCATCATCAGCAACACCACACCTGCTATTAGTGTCGAAAGGCGCGTACGTCCACCGGATTTAATATTGATCACCGACTGACCAATCATGGCGCAGCCCGCCATGCCACCCAGTAGGCCAGAGCCAATATTGGCAAGCCCCTGCCCCTTACATTCGCGATTTTTATTACTCGGCGTATCGGTCAGGTCATCGACAATGGTTGCGGTCATCATCGACTCAAGCAGGCCCACCACAGTCAGCATCAACGCGTAAGGCAGAATGATCCATAGCGTTTCCAGGTTCAGCGGCACATTGGGCCACAGGAATACAGGCAGCGTATCAGGCAGTTCCCCCATATCACCGACGCTGCGGATATCCATACCGCTGATCATATAGACCGCGGTAAGCACCACAATGCAGACCAGCGGTGAGGGGATGGACTTACCGATGACAGGTAAATAGGGGAACAGGTAGATAATGCCCAATCCGGCCAACGTCATGGCATAGACATGCCAAGTCACATCGGTCAACTCCGGTAGCTGTGCCATGAAAATCAAAATCGCCAGCGCATTAACAAACCCGGTAACCACTGAACGCGACACGAAGCGCATCAAATCCGCGAGTTTCAGGTAACCAGCAATAATCTGGAGTACACCAGTCAACAGCGTGGCGGCCAGCAGATATTCAAGCCCATGCTCTCTCACCAGCGTCACCATCAGTAACGCCATAGCACCAGTCGCTGCCGAAATCATGCCAGGGCGCCCCCCCGTGAACGCAATGATCACCGCGATACAGAATGAAGCGTAAAGACCAACTTTGGGGTCAACGCCTGCAATGATTGAAAAGGCTATCGCCTCGGGAATCAGTGCAAGGGCGACCACGATTCCCGAGAGCGTGTCGCCTTTAATGTTGGAAAACCACTCTTGCTTACTATAGAGAGACATTCAGGGAGTCCATGGCTGCAGGTTAAAATATGACAAACCCTCGACGCGAGACAGTGGCGCACGTAAGACGCGCGATATCAGACTAATAAGCCAGTGCTGGAGCAATCAAAGGTTCGGCCCGCCAATCGGCGGAAGAATGGCAATAGCATGCCGTAACGCCATGACAACGCAATTAACGTGTCTAGACGTATCGCTTGAGGAGGGGAAAACCTAGGGCGGAGTCATCAGCCCTGAAGTGGATAGTGCTTGTGTTGCATTTGAGAGGGTCATTACCGTTATGCCTTGCTGTAAGAAGAACGCAAAGTTAAAGCGTGGTGCCATAAGCCGCGGCATTCTAGCAGCAATTAGCGCTCTTTGCATTCTTGCTACATCCTTTGCAGGGTGCCCTCTAGATTGAATTTGGCGTACCATTGCGCTCGAAAATGATGTCTTATCAAGTCCCAACTATTTACGTTGAAGCGGCATACGCAACACACTTGTCGATCAAAGAGGAGCAGCACATGAGCCAATCTATTGCAGTCATCAAGGGCGACGGTATCGGCCCCGAAATTATGGAGGCCACGCTGCGAGTACTCGACGCCTTAGATTGCGGCTTAACCTACCACCACATCGATGCTGGTTTAGGCGCCCTTGAAAAGCATGGCACGCTGATTCCCCAGGAGTCGTTGGATGCCATCGAGAAATACGGCATTGCGCTGAAGGGCCCGCTAACCACGCCGATTGGCAAAGGCTTCTCCTCTATTAACGTACAGCTGCGCCGTCACTTTGATCTTTACGCTAACGTGCGCCCGGCGATTAGCTTCCCCGGCACCCGCTCACGTTACGACGGCATCGACATGATCACCGTGCGCGAAAATACCGAAGGCGCGTACCTTTCCGCCGGCCAGGAGATGATCGACGACGGCGATACAGGCATTTCGGTGATCAAAGTAACTCGCAAAGGCTCCGAGCGCATTATGCGCTACGCCTTTGAGCTGGCCAAAAACAACGGTCGCAAAAAAGTCACCGCGGTACACAAAGCCAACATTATCAAAACCAGCTCGGGTTTGTTCCTGGACGTAGCGCGGGAAATTGCCAAAGAGTATCCCGAGATCGAATTCCAAGAGATGATCGTCGATAACGCCTGTATGCAACTGGTAATGAACCCACATCAGTTTGATGTGGTGGTCACTACCAACCTGTTTGGCGATATTCTCTCTGACCTTTGCGCTGGCTTAGTCGGCGGTTTAGGTTTAGCCCCGGGAGCGAACATCGGCGAAAAGGCTGCGATCTTTGAAGCAGTGCATGGCTCAGCGCCGGATATCGAAGGCAAAAACATCGCCAACCCCTGCGCCTTGCTGCTCGCCGCAGCACAAATGCTTGATCACCTGGGCATGACNNGGTGCTGGAAACCCGCCGCGATATGGTCACCCCCGATATGGGCGGCACTGGCTCTACCGACTCCTTCGCCCAGGCGTTGGTTGAGTACGTACAAAGCTAACGGTTTGGTTTGGCTTAAACATTGTTAAAACGGTAACGCAACAAGTGCAACGCATTGAGGGTGACCAGCACGGTCGCCCCAGTATCCGCCATTACCGCGACCCACATCCCCGTAATCCCCAGCGCCGTAGAGACCAAAAACAGTGCTTTGAAGCCAAGCGCCAAGGCCACGTTGGTTTTTACATTGCGCATGGTCGCCTGGGAAAGTGCGATCATCTCGGCTATTCCGCCTACGCGGTTTTTAAGCAGCGCGGCGTCGGCGGTTTCAAGCGCCACATCGGTACCGCTACCCATGGCTATGCCCACTTCTGCCGCTGCGAGTGCCGGTGCATCGTTAATACCATCGCCCACTTTACCCACCGGCCCAAGCCCTTGCGCCTGCCAATCGCGCACGCGCTGGGCTTTATCTTCCGGCATTAGCTCCCCTTCTGCTTCAATCCCAAGCTGCTCAGCGATGGCAGCAACGGTGCGGGCGTTGTCTCCGCTAAGCATCACGGCCTGCACGCCTAGGCGCTCTAACGCTTGAAGCCCTTCGCGAGCATCTTCACGGGGTTCATCACGCAGTGCGATTAGTCCTAAAAGGCGCTCACTTTCTATCCCGTCCTCTCTTTCTATCCCTGTTTCTATCCCTCTTTCTAGCAATACGGCCAAGCTTTTGCCCTGCGCTTCCAACGCCGCAATACGGGTTTCTATCTCACCGGTTTGCTGGGTGAAAGATTGTAAATAGCGCGGGCTCACCAGCATTAACTCGCGTCCTTCGACGCGCCCGGCAACGCCCTGCCCTGCTAGCGCACGGGCACCTTGCACAGTAGGCACCGGAGCTCCCTTCTGCTGGTCATAATAGTTACTGATCGCCACAGCTAGGGGGTGGCTCGAGCCCTGCTCCAGAGCGGCAGAAAGACGCACTATCTCAGCGCAACGGCTTTTATCAAGATGGCTACCAGCTTCAAGGCTCTCCACATCCGTCACCGTGGGTTTGCCCGCGGTTAGCGTACCGGTTTTATCCAGCGCGACCCGCTTGAGTTTGCCTAATTGCTCTAATACCGCGCCGCCTTTCATCAGCAGACCATTGCGAGCGCCCACCGATAACCCAGCCGCAATGGCCGCGGGTGTCGAGATCACCAGCGCACAGGGGCAAGCAATGAGCAGTAACGCTAGGGCGCGGTAGATGGACTCAGACCACAGCATCGTCGACACCAGAGGCGGTATGACAGCGACCAGAAGTGCTACCCCGACGACCGCAGGCATATAGTAAAACGCGAAGCGGTCAATAAAACGCGCCACCGGTGCTTTCGCCGCCTGAGCCTCTTCCACTAGCTTAATCACCCGGGCGATGGTGTTGTTTTCAGCACTACGGGTTACCTCGACCTCAAGCACCCCATCCAGGTTGACGGTGCCTGCAAACACTGTCTCGCCTTCGCCACGCTCCCGCGGCACCGACTCGCCGTTGACCGGCGATTCATCGATTGAGGAGTGACCAGCAATAATTTGCCCATCACAGGGCAGCCGGTCACCGGGGCGTACCTGCACCCGTTGCCCCGGCATCAGAGACGCGGCAGCGACTTCCCGAGTTTCGCCCTGTTCCAGTAACCGCGCAGTAGAGGGAGTCAGCTTGGAAAGCGCCGAAATACTGCGGCGTGCTTGAGCGGCAGCGACGCCTTCCAGCATCTCCCCCACCGCAAATAGAAACACCACCACTGCCGCTTCAGCGGCGGCGTTTATCGCCAGCGCCCCTCGGGCTGCGATGCTCATCAGCATTTCAATGGTGAAGGGGTTACCCATCTTTAGCGCCTGCCAAGCACGCTGAATAACCGGCACAAGGCCAACGACCGTTGCGGCGATGAATGGCCAACTGCCCAGGGTGGGCCAGACGAATTTCAGCCCCAAGGCAAGCGCCAGCAATACACCACTGATAATCACCAAACGTCCTTTAGACGACTGCCACCATGAGGACGGCTTTTTCGATTCAGCTGTGTTCACCGACTCATCAATTACCTGGTAGCCCAGGGCCGTGATCGTTGACTCAATATCGGAATGTGGCAGGTTTTTACCAGGCGGTGCGGTTAATCGCACCGAGCCGGCGACAGAACTCGCTGAAACTTGTTCAACGTGACTTAAGCGCTTTAGCGCCGTTTCTACCTTACGTTCGCAGCCGCCGCAGTCCATGCCCTGCACGCGCAAGGTGGTAGATGCGTTCGCCGCTTGTGGCGTCTGGTGTTGTGTCGTTTTAGCAGGTGTGGTGTCACTCATCGCTCTTCGCTCCAAGTTCGTCTATCTTAAGAGCAGCGTAATACCTATAGTCACTAGAGGTTCAAGTAATGAAAGATCAAAATCCTGAGCTAGCCACTACTGAGCGCTATATCGGCATTGGCGAACTGGCACGCGAGTCCGGCTGCAAGCCAGAAACGGTGCGCTACTACGAACAAATTGGGCTGCTGCCTTCAGCACCGCGCAACGAAGGTAACCAGCGGCGCTACACCACAGCCTCCATCCGCCGTTTGACGTTTATTCGTCATGCGCGGGATTTTGGCTTTTCGGTGGAGGCGGTACGAGAGCTTTTACAAATGGCGGATTACCCCGACATGCCCTGCGAGGAGATCGATAGATTGGCAAAGCGTCATCTTGCCGAGGTCGAGGCTCGACTCGCGCGCCTCACCTCTGTACGCGATGAGCTCAAACGCATGATCAATCAGTGTGCGGGAGGCAGTGTTGGCCAGTGCTATATTATTGACGTGCTCAGCGACCACCGCCTGTGCCACCAAACGGGGCCTCACGGTGGCGCCGATGTCATCGGTTAACCCAGCCACACATCTAAGAACAGCATAATCACCAGACCCATCGCCAAGCCAAAGGTGGCTTTTTTCTGGTGGCCGCAGCGATGAGTTTCGGGAATGATTTCGTGGCTGATCACATACAGCATCGCGCCAGCGGCAAAGGCCAGGCCCCAAGGCAGCAGTATTTGGGAAACGCTGACAATACTGGCACCAAATAGCCCACCAACGGGCTCAATTAGGCCAGTTAAAGCTGCAATCGACCAGGAGCGCCACTTTGAGTAGCCCTCGCCCATTAAGGCTACCGCAACGGCGAGCCCTTCTGGCATATTCTGTAGGCCAATACCGATCGCCAGCGGCATACCGCCCTCTAACCCATTGGCCCCAAAGCCGACGCCCACTGCCATGCCTTCCGGCAGGTTGTGGATAGTAATCGCAAACACAAACAGCCACACCCGTCGAAGCGATGCAGCCTCCGGCCCTTCACGGCCCTGGGCAAAATGCTCATGGGGCAGATGCTCGTTAAGCAGCGCAATCGCGCCCATCCCTAACAAAATAGCTGCACAGACAATTGCGGCGGGCACGGGGCCACCGGAATAATAGATTTCCGCAGCGTCGAGCGCTGGAATAATCAGCGAAAAGAACGACGCTGCCAGCATTACCCCTGCCGCAAAACCTAACGCCAAATCGCGAAAGCCACGGCTAGGCGTTTTACCCAGCAGCACCGGTAGCGCACCCACCGCCGTCAACAATCCAGCAATTAAGCTGCCCAAAAACCCTAATAACAACGTATTTTCCATGGACAGCATAAACTCGGTTGGCAATCAGAAAGGCATCAATGAGAACGACACGTTGTTGTCTAACGTGGTATCAACACGTACTTTAACGCATTAATGCCTAATGAATAAATAACGATGGTCTTCATTAGCACGATGCCATTAGTGCGCCTTGGGAACATTAAAAAGGGATTCTCGTGCCTCATTCCGCTACGTTCGCCGCCGCCCACTTTACGCAGCTACGACCCCGCTTAGTGGCCTTTGCGCGCCTGCAGTTACGCGATGCTACCGCCGCTGAAGATGCTGTACAGGAGACCCTCCTCACCGCCTTTGAGAAAAGCGCCACCTTTGAAGGGCGCTCCGAGTTCGAGACGTGGGTATTTGGCATTTTAAAATACAAAATTCTGGATCAACTGCGTCAACAGCGCCGTCAAGGAACCTGGCAACCGTTAGGCCTGGGCTTAGATGAGGACACCCTTGACCGTCTATTTCAACAGGATGGACACTGGCAGAGCGCTGCCCGCCCCAGCCACTGGGGAGAACCTGAGCAGGTGTTAGAAAACCAGCGTTTTTGGCAAGTATTTGATGCCTGCTTGATAGCCTTACCGGAGAGTATCGCACGCGTATTTACCTTGCGTGAACTCATGGGGCTTTCCACCACAGAGATCTGTAAGGAAATCGGCATTACTGAAACCAACTGTTGGGTTATCTTACACCGTGCGCGTTTACGGCTAAGAGAGTGCTTGGATCATGGTTGGTTAAATTAGCTGAGGGGAGCCTGATATGCTTATGTGCCGCGAAGCCACGGAGTTGATGTCTTTAAAACAGGACAAAATATTAACATTGCGTGAGAAGATGGCTCTTCGTCTTCACCTATCGATGTGCCGGGATTGCCGTCACTGCGCCCGCCAATTCGATCTGTTGCACAACATTAGCGACCACCACCCCGCCTCGCGACTCTCTTCCCGCAAAACGCTAGACGATTAGCTTTTTCGGCTAGATACAGCAAACCATTACTCTCTCCTGCTTCGCTTCTTCGTCAGCGAATTCCTACGTATGCCCAACAAAAACATTGTATAGAGTCCATTTAATGGCCCATACAAAAGCCAGCGCATAGGCGCTGGCTTTTCGCTTTTTACATCACTCTATTAACGTAGTGGCGTCTTGCGCAGGTAAGGCAGAACCGTTTCGTACTCGCCATACTTTTGCTTGGCATCCGCGTCAGAAACGCTAGGCGGAATAATTACATCCTGACCTATCGTCCAATCGGCTGGGGTGGCAACACCGTGCTTCGACGTGGTTTGCAGCGCATCTAGGGCGCGTAGGATTTCCGCAAAGTTTCGCCCTACGGTCATTGGATAGGTCATGGAAAGCTTCAACTGCTTATCGGGCCCGATAATAAACACCGAGCGCACCGTTGCGCTGTCTGCTGGCGTGCGGCCATCGGGCAGGTAGGCGTCTTCCGGCAGCATGTCATAAAGCTTTGACACCGTAAGGCCGTCGTCGGCGATGATCGGAAAATCGACTTCGCTACCGCTGACGGTTTGGATGTCATTGCCCCAGCGTTTGTGGTCTTCAACGCCATCCACGGAAACACCGATCACTTTGGTACCGCGTTTCTTCCACTCTGCGCTCAGCTGCGCGACGGCACCGAATTCTGTCGTGCAAACCGGGGTAAAATCTTTAGGATGCGAAAACAGGATCGCCCAGCTGTCGCCAATCCAGTCATGAAAACGAATCGGCCCTTGGCTCGTCTCCGCTTCGAAATCGGGCACGACGGCATTAATACGTAATGACATGCTTTCCTCCTCAATGGGCGTTAGACGCCCTAATAGCTTATTTGACTTTCAACACCTTCACTATAGATCATTCAGCGCTAAGACAGCGAGTCGTAGCACAACGTTCACTCGCTCTGCCAAGCGTAGTCTAACGGCGTAAAAGCCTGAATATAAATGCCTGTAAAAGCAGAACGGCGCCCGAAGGCGCCGCTTTAGACCAACAAACAGTGAGTACCTTCTTGGGGATTACTCGGCTGTTTTGGCGTCTTTATCTTCCCGCTTAACCCGCTTTATCCACTGCTGTTTAGCATAGTGGCGTAGATTGGCCACATTGTCGGTCTCATCGACAATATCTTGCCCCAGAATGGTTTCGATAATGTCTTCTAAAGTGATTAAACCTACAAAGGTGCCGTGCTCATCGTAGACAACCCGCATGTGCAGGTGATCTTTTAGCATAGAGGTGAATACCTGCTCGATGTTATGTGAGACGTCCACGCTGCTAATCGGATGCATCAACTCGCGCATCGTTTTGGCATCGTCGGCGTGATACATATCTGCTTTATGCACATAACCAAAGGCCTGCTCACCGTTGTCCATCACTGGGAAGCGCGTGAACGGCGCTTTGCCATACTGCTCATCGAACGTTTTTACGGTCATGTCAGGCAAAACGGTTTCACACACCGTGCGCGGCGTCATCGCTTTGCTGACGACAATATCGTGCAAGTTGAGCATATTGATAATGGTGCGCGACTCGTCCGCGTCCAGCACCTTCTCTTCCAGGCCGACGCGGGCAAGTACTTTAATTTCATCACGCAGATCGACATCATGCTCTGACTTACCTAGCCGGCGGGTGATCTGCTCCGACATCCAGATAAAAGGCAGCAAGCCAATGATCATCGGGGTTAACAAGCGTGGCAAATACGGGGACAAGCCGCGCCAGTACGTCGCGCCTATGGTCTTCGGAATAATTTCCGACAGTATTAAAATCGCCATTGTCATTACCGCCGAAACGATGGCAATAGAGGCTTCGCCAAACACGACCGCCGCCTGAGCACCCACTGCAGTTGCACCCACGGTATGAGCAATCGTATTGAGCGTCAAAATAGCGGCTAGGGGCCGGTCGATATTAGCCTTCAGGCGCGTAAGCGAGGCGTGCAGCTTGGGGTTATCTTCTTTCTGTTTAGCAATGTAGCTGGGCGTAATTGAAAGAAGCGCCGCTTCAAGGATGGAACATAAAAACGAGAACGCGATTGAAAGGGTAGCAATCGTGATTAGGAGGAACATGGTCGCCTAGGGTGGTGGGTTGTCAGGCGTTTATAGGGGTAAGTCTCTCGGCTGTCAATGACCCAGACTGCCCTTCAACAAACGGTCAAGGCTTAGTGAAAAAAGGGATGCTCATGTAAGACTCGTCATCACGCTTGGCATATGCCACTTAACACGATTGCGCCCCTCATTTTTTGCGCGATACAACGCAAGGTCGGCATAGCGTAAATCAGCCTCCCAATGATCGGTGCAGTCGCTGGGCCTCACTTGGCCCGCGCCAATACTGACGGTCACATTGACTGCCCCTTCACTCGTCCATACAGGCTCTGCAGCTATCGCTTTTCGCAATGCCTCAAGCGTCGGCGCACCTTGGGTATCATACAGGCAAACACCGAACTCTTCTCCGCCCATGCGGGCAACGAGATCATCAGATCGCAGATAGCTACTTAAGCGAAAAGCGACTTCTTGCAACACCTCGTCCCCCACTTGATGCCCATACTTGTCATTAATCGACTTAAAATAGTCAATATCAATAATGGCAATAGTAAAGGTTAATGATGATTGAGAATAGAAACCATGTACACGTTCTATAAAGGCTCGACGGTTAGGCAGTTTCGTCAACACATCCGTTTCAGCTAAGTAGCGTAACTTCTGTTCTGCATTCAATCTTGATTTCTCAACTTCCAATGCATAAAACAGTGCCCCCAATGTATCTAACAAGGGGTGAAGAAACTGGGCGTCTTCGTCTGTGTAATCCTCTTCTTTATTTGCCAGCCCAATCATCCCTACCGTTTCATCACCAATCTTGATAGGCAGCCCTAAAAAGCGAAGTAACGGCGGATGCCCTGCCGGCGTTCCTCTAGACGCGTGGTGACACCGAGGCTGGTTCGCCATTACCACACCACCGCTAGTGATGACATGGCCAAAAAGGTTATCCAGGCTGTTGAAGAACAGTTCACCACGCTGGTAGGCACGATACTGCTCATTTGTTTCTGCACTCCAGCTGATATTGGAAAGTGCGTGTATAAACAGTGATTTTTCGCCTGTTTCTTGCATTACTACTTGACCGATCAACCCAAACTGGCTCTCTGCAAGCGAAAGGAGCTCATCGAAAATAAGCTCGCAGGAGTGGCGAATATTCTTTTCATGAAGAAAAACGCTTTGCGCCCGATTCATAAAATCCAGTAGCTGTACCTGCTTTTGTTCACGCAGCTCAGCCCTCTTCCTTTCTGAAATATCGCGCGTCACACAGGTCATTCGCAGCGGACGCCCGTTACTGTCGTTAGCCACCACGCGACCACAGGTGCTGACCCATACCCAGTGGCCCTGGGCATGACGCATGCGATATTCCACATTGAGCACCGAGCCCTCCTCGGCTAGATGAGCGCTAATCTCCCTGTTGAGTCGAGCGGTATCCTCATCATGCACCAGGCTTTTCCAGAAGCGGGAACGACTTTCGACCTCGTCCAGCCGCAGTCCTAGAAGCTCGCACCAATGCTGGTTGAACACATTGTAATCGTTGACAATCTCCCAGTCCCAGACGCCTACATCAGCGGACTCAATCATCATTGCAAAATCGGCACTCCGGAGCCCGGCCCCCGGCTCCCCGTTGAGACGGATATAGTCACTTATAAAATAACCAAGCGATTCCAGAAAGCGTAGATCCTTGGGGGAAAGCGTATTGGGTTGGTTATCCAGCAAACAGACAGCGCCAACCTCTCGGCCACCAGCCATCAGCGGTACTCCCGCATAAAAACGGATCTTCGGCTCCGCAACGACCAGCGGATTGTCACGGAAATCCGGATGCAGGCTTGCATCTTCAATGACAAGCGGTGAACCCAGTGCCACTACGTGGCGGCAAAAAGCATCCTCTAACGAGGTAATGTCGACATCCAAGCCTGCTTTTGCAATAAACCACTGCTGTTGACCAATAATCGAAATCAGTGCGATGGGGAATTCAAAGAAATCGGCTACAGAGGCGACCAGCCTGTCAAGCGCATCTGTGTCAACACCATAGGTAAGTTTGTATTGACTGATGTATTGCCATCGTTTGTTTAACATGACAATGCTTTCCTCCGCCGCCTTGGGTCATCTCCCATTACCTACCAAGCTATACTTTATCAAGTAGCTAATCAATATTTGCCATCGCAAATATAAATCAATAATTTAATTTTTACCTACAAAGGCTAAAGCCTCTCAGGGAGAGTTATCTATCAAACCTAAAGGCACCAATTGAAATTTATACGAAACTAAAACACACAAGCTGATAGAAAACATAAAGAATTTTTCATGCTGCTATCAGGAAATCTAAAAAAGTAGAAATTTTTTTAAAACATGCCATAGTTAATTTTAGTTCACCACCTCTGCCTGAACATGCATAATCCAGCTAAAAATACAGAGAAGGTCAAATGTACAACCATTTTCTTAATGCATCTCTCTATGAAGCATTACTAAATCATACAGCCTGTATTTTTTTACACCACAGGGAGCTATCAAGCACGCCAGCCAGCGGTTTCTGGAGGTTATGGGTTACCGTCTGCAGGACATCAAGGGACAACATCACCGTATCTTCTGCGATCATACCGAAACACAACGCCCAGCGTACCAGTCATTTTGGCTTTCGCTTGCCGCTGGTAAAAGCCACCATGGGCGTTTTCGTCGCTTCAAAGAGAATGGCGAAGAGGTATGGCTTGAAGCAACCTATCTGCCTATCTGTACTCGCACGGGGAAGGTGACTGAGATCATCAAGGTGGCGAATGAAGTCACCGCCAGCCATCAGGAAGCCAGGCATCAGGATGCGCTGTTACATGCGCTCCACCGTTCCATGGCCGTGATCGAGTTCTCCCCTGAAGGCTATATCCTGGATTTGAACAACAACTTCGAGAAAGTCATGGGCTACCGTAGGGAAGCGCTGATCGGCAAGCATCACAAGATGTTTTGTCGACCCGATTTCTATCGCCAACAGCCTCACTTTTGGCAGAACCTTGCCAGCGGTGAATTTACCAGCGGGCGCTTTGAAAGAGTGGATGCACAAGGCAAGTCAGTATGGCTTGAAGCAACCTATAACCCTGTCACGGACGCAGAGGGAAATGTCATTGAAGTCGTCAAATTCGCCAGCAATATCACGCCTCTGGTCGAAAAAGCCACTGCGACATCCGGCACAATCAGCTCTGCACAGAGCAGTACATCACAAATTGAGCAAACCGCAAAAGATAGTCTCGATCATCTGGATGAAATGGTGAAAGGGTCTGAACAGGCAGCGCTAACCCTGTCCAAAGCTCAGGAACTGATTGATGCCCTGCATAAGCAGTCTCAAAGCATCAATACCATTACCGCATCAATTGCGAAAATTGCCAGCCAAACCAACCTGCTCTCGCTTAACGCTGCAGTGGAAGCCGCCCGTGCGGGCGAACAGGGGCGTGGTTTTGCGGTGGTTGCCAACGAGGTACGACAGCTCGCCAAGGGAGCCACTGAGGCGGTGGCTCAAATAACCCAAGTACTGAACGACAATAGCAGTCTGGTGGAACGCACGTCCCAAGCCATGCAACAGGTCATCGAACAAGGCAAGGCCAGCCAAACCAGCGTCAGTGAAATTGATGCCATCGTGAACAGAATTCTTCACGATGCACGCAACGTTTCCAGCTCTATCGAACTGCTCGCTGCAGATACGCATATCTAGCAACATCAATTTTCATGCACAGGGATGCGCCGCCTTTACAACTGAATACCGGCAGCAAATGACGTTGATACAGGTAAGTGGGGGAAGTGCAAAAAAGCGTCGCTTCCTGGCGCCTTATGTCCTCAGCGGCAACGCGGCACCAATGGCAACAAAGATGCCGCCGCAAGTGCGGTTGAAGCCGCGGCCAACTCGTTTCAGCCAGTGGCGAATGCGGTTAGCCATATTGGCAAGCAGGCCTTCCACCATACATTCGATAGCCACAAACGTGCCTGCCAGCACGAAATATTGCAGCATCAAGCTGCGCTGTGGATCGATAAACTGGGGGAGAAAAGCGCTAAAAAACAACAACACCTTGGGGTTGGTAACCGATGCCAGTACCCCCTGGCGGTACAGATGCCACCCGCTCGCTGGGCTTGCGCTCACATCCACCTCACCCGTAATCGGTGGTGAGCGCCATACCTGGATACCCAACCAAATAAGATACCCCCCGCCGACCCATTTCAGCACTGTTAACCACACTACCGACGACTTGAGCAGCGCACCAATGCCAAACATGCACAGGGCAATAATCAGCATAAATCCTGTGGCGCCGCCTACGATGGTAAATAGGGTTCTACGGCTGCCATGTAGCGCGCCGTGGGTTAGTGCTAGCAGGCCGTTTGGCCCAGGCGAAAGCGAAAGGCCAAGGCAGGCGATTAGGTATAACAGCCAAGTGTCCAACAGCATAGCAACGCCTCCCCCATGAAAAAAAGCCTTTAATGAGCCAGCATGTCACTGTTGGTTGGCGTTTTCCATTCGTTAAAGTACGCTCAATAAGAACGCCTTCCCTTTGCTACATGTAACATGGGGGAGGCGCCGTCTAATAACCCTTTTACTGCCACATAACGCTTAGGCGAACACTTCAGTCCACTCGCTACGCTTGGCCAGTAGGCCTTTGGCCAATTCTTTAGCGCCTTCCAGGCTGTGGCTGGCGGCCCAGCCGCACTGCATTTCGTTGCAGGCAGGTACTTCAGTGGCTTCGAGCACGTCGTTCAGGGTTTGTTCGATGATAGTGATCACACCGTCGTAGTCGTCGTGGTTGATCATCGCGATGTAGAAGCCGGTTTGGCAGCCCATGGGGCTGATATCGACCACTTTATCGGTGTGATTGCGCGACAGCTCAGCCATCAAGTGCTCAAGTGAGTGCAGCGCCGGCATCTCCATATGCTCTTTATTGGGCTGGCAGATACGCAAGTCATATTTATGAATACGGTCGCCGTTCTGGCCTTCTTTAATATCGGCTAACCGAACGTACGGGGCTTTTACCTTGGTGTGATCCAGATTAAAGCTCTCGACGTTCATCTTTTTATCGGTCATGTTGGCTCCTTTTTCGCTTAAACCTTGGGCGCGTCAAAATTCCATGGTTCGTCGGTATAAACACACACGTTGGCATCTTCGATATCGCCATCCGGCGCTTCAACGTGCTTGGCAAAGAAGTCTTGAATCTCTTTACGCTGACAATGGGCTTCAAACTCTTCGCGACTGGCCCAGATTTCATGAAAAACAATCGGATAACTGGAGCCCTGGGCGAAGGGGTTATCAATCTGCCGGGTTACGGTGTAGTGAATGCACGCATCTTCCCGGTGGGTGTTCGGCTCTAACGACTGAAGCGCTTTGAATACCGCTTCTTCTTTGCCGGGTTTGGGCTTAAAACCGGCAACACAGTAAATTTTTTCTGACATGGTCATCCCCTAAGTCGTTAAGCGTACGTCATTATGCGGCTTGTCGACGTAGGTTAACAACCTAGCGGATTATGCGCTCTGCCAATGCCTCTAGATCGGTAACCGTCATATCCGGCTCGACACCCCAAGGATCGAAAGGGGCATCGGAACTGCGCCGTATCCAGGCACTGCGTAGGCCTGCATAGGTGGCACCAATCACATCAAAAGGGTTACTGGAAGCCAACCATGTGTGCTCGGGGCGTGTCTCTAAGCGGTTACGCAAATGCGCGTACACTGCGGGGTCTGGCTTAAAGCGTTTTACCTCATCGGCGCTGATTACATCGTCCATATGGCTCTCAACGCCTGCTCGGGTGAGCAACTTGGACACGGCATCTGCTGTACCGTTCGAAAACGCCACGCAGCGTATGCCCGCTTCGCGAAGCTGATCGAGCGCAGGCACTACATCGTCAAACGCGGGCAGTTCAGCGTACACCGCCATCAGATGATCTTGGTCATTATCCGAAAGCCCGGTTTGCAGTGCTCGGTCAATAAACACCAGTGCTTCGCGGGTGCACTCCGAGAACGGCACGTAAGCCCCCATCAGGCCGTGGCGAAAGCTGTACTCAAGCTGCTTATCGCGCCAGCGGCGAGCAAATTCGCCAGCTTTGGAAGCATCCGTTAGGCGATGCTCAAGCTCAACGGTAACGCCTTGGGTATCGATCAGCGTACCGTATACATCGAAGGCTAAGACCGGTTGCATCGTTGGCTACTCCTTAACTTTCAATTAATTGTGACCTGAGTTCAGCTTATATCTTTAGCATAGACGACACCTTCAATAACAAAAGCGCCGCTGCACAGGCAGCGNNCGCTTAAAAGGCTACAACACTCGATCAGACCGTAAACGCGGCCTCTTTTTCACCGCTTTTCAGGTCCCCAGAGCGCACTAGTTCATCGGTAACCCGGTCAATGGCCCGCTTGGCGCGACCAATCATCTCATCCACCTCACCACGGTTAATGGTTAGCGGCGGCGCAAAGCCGAGAATATCGCCTTGGGGCATGGCGCGAGCAATCAGGTTCTCTTCCATAGCGGCAGCTGCCACGCGGGGGCCGACTTTGAGTGCCGGGTCGAAGTGCAGGCGCTGCTTGGCATCCGGGGAGAACTCCAGTGCCGCCATCAGGCCTACACCGCGAACGTCGCCCAGCAGCGGATGACCTTCGAAATTGGCTTTTAGCTGCTGCTGGAAGTAAGCACCGGTTTCCGACGCGTTACCCACCAGGTTTTCACGCTCGATGATATCCAGGTTGGCAAGCCCTGCCGCACAGCCCAGAGCGTGGCCTGAATAAGTCCAGCCGTGACCGATGGGGCCGTATTCGCCGGTGCCTTGCTCAAGCACTTGCCAGACTTTTTCACCAACGATGACGCCGGAAAGCGGTTGGTAGGCGCTGGTCAGGCCTTTGGCGATGGTGACCAGATCTGGCTTCATGTTGTAGTGGTGACTGCCGAAGTCAGAACCGGTACGGCCAAAGCCACAGACCACTTCATCGGCAATCAGCAGCACGTCATACTTCGCCAGCACGCTTTGAATGGCATCCCAGTAGCCTTCCGGCGGCGGTACGATACCACCAGTACCTAGTACCGGCTCACCGATAAAGGCGGCCACGGTATCTGGGCCCTCTTCCAGAATCATCGCTTCCAGCTTGTCGGCGCAATACGCAGAGAACTCAAGCTCGGTCATGCCTTGCTGTTCGGCGGCACGCAGGTAGTAGTGCGGCGCTTCGGTATGGCGAATGGTATCGATGGGCAGATCGAAGTGGTCGTGGAACGCTTTCAGCCCGGTCAGCGAGCCCGAGGCAATGCCCGAACCATGGTAACCACGCATGCGTGAGATGACCTTTTTCTTCTGCGGGCGGCCCAGCACGTTGTTGTAGTAACGCACGATCTTGAGCTGGGTTTCGTTGGCGTCAGAACCAGACATGCCGTAGTAGACCTTGGACATATTCATCCCGGCGATTTTGAGAATACGCTCGGAAAGCTCGATCTGCGGCTCGTTGGAGTGACCTACGTAGGTATGGTAGTAAGAGAGTTCAAGTGCCTGCTTATAGATCGCCTCGGCGACTTCGGTGCGCCCGTATCCGATGTTGACGCAGTAAAGCCCGGCAAAGCCGTCGATAAATTCGCGGCCGTCCTTATCCACGATATTGATGCCGTTGCCGCCGGTAATCACGCGGCCCGGCGCATCGCCATGGGCGAAATCGCGCAAGTGGGTAGAGGCGTGGAAAGTGACTTTACGGTCGCGTTCGATCAAATCCTGATGCAAGCTCATAGTGTTCTCTCTGTACGGTAACCCACCCGCTGTTGGGGGAGGTGTTTTATCTTTGATGACTGACTAGACTTTGGGCACCTAGCGGTGCCTTCGCCCGGCCAAGCCGGGCTCCCACAGGGCCAACTCAAGTTCCCGGGCTTAACTACCCGATACTGAGCCCAGCGCGCCCAGGCAGTAATACTTTGTTTCCAGGTATTCATCGATACCCGTGGCACCGCCTTCACGGCCAAGGCCAGACTGCTTCACGCCACCAAAGGGAACCGGCGGGCCGGTCATCTTAACCGAGTTAACGCTGACCATGCCGTACTCCAGGGCGCGCATCAGCTTCCAGATGCGGCGAATATCGTGGGTATAGATATACGCCGCCAGGCCGTACTCGGTGTCGTTGGCCATTTCAATCACTTCGTCGTCGGTGCTGTAGGCGGTGATACCGGCCACAGGCGCGAAGTTCTCCTCCCGCCACACCTTCATCTGCGCCGTCACGCCGGTCAGCATCACCGGCATAAAGAAGTTTTCCCCCGGTGCCTGGCTTTGATCACCACCCACCATCTTGGCGCCTTTGGAAATGGCGTCATCGACAATCGCGGCCGCCTTTTCTACCGCCTGACGGTGAATCAGCGGGCCAAGGTCTATCTCACTGTGGAGGCCATTTCCCACGGTAAGCGCCGCCATACGCTCGCTGAAATGCTCTACGAATTCATCATGGATAGATTCGTGCACCAGGATGCGATTAGCAGCCAGGCAGTCCTGCCCAGCGGTTTGGAACTTGGCGTCAATGGCCGCAAAGGCCGCCTCTTTGGGATCCATATCGGGCCCAACAATAAACGGAGCATTGCCACCCAACTCCAGGGAGAGCCGCTTGACGGTATTAGCGCTCTGCTCAATCAACAGACGGCCCACGCGGGTAGAACCGGTGAACGACAACGCCCGAATACGCGACTCACCGCAGAGAATTTTTGAGACTTCCGCGGGGTCACCCAGCACTACGTTGAAAATCCCTGCCGGAATCCCTGCCCGCTCGGCAAGCTCCGCCAGCGCCAGCGCAGAGAACGGCGTTTCGTTGGCAGGCTTCACAATCACCGGGCAACCCGCCGCCAGCGCCGCGGCCGCCTTGCGGGTAATCATTGCCAGCGGGAAGTTCCACGGCGTTATCATCGCGGCAATGCCGACCGGCTCTTTAATGGTACCGAGCGACGCATTCGGGATATGACTGGGAATAGTTTCGCCATAAGTACGCTTGCCCTCTTCCGCGAACCAGCGCACGAAGCTGGCACCGTACTCTACTTCGCCACGGGCGTCGGGCAGCGGCTTGCCCTGCTCCAGCGTCATGATGGTGGCGAGGTCTTCACGGTTGGTTTGAATCAGGTCGTACCAAGCCAGCAAACGCTCACAGCGCTCATCAGCACGCAGCGCCCGCCAGTGCACAAACGCCGCTTCTGCGGCATCCACGGCGGCAGTGACCTGCTCGGATTCCAGCAACGGGATATGACCAATGGCTTCATTGGTGGCGGGGTCATAGACAGCCTCTTCGCGGCCACCTTCCCCGTGAGTCCACTTACCGTTCACGTAGGCGTACTGCCGAAACAGACGCGGATCTTCCAGGCGCTTGGCGAGCGTGGTCGATAGTGTGGTCATGGGAACCTCTCCTCAAATGCAGTCTGGCTAACCGAGCGCTGCAGTCACTGTGTGGCATTGTCAGCAAGCGCTCATTAGCCTTGCCATCGAATGCCCCAAGGTTAACGGAGAGGAGCCACGAAGTGTTTTTGAAAACCGAGACTTATCACGCGACTTTTTTTGTCAGAGGGCGTTTGGCAGTGCTTTTTTTTGGTGGGCTTACGATAGGGGCCAAAACTGCATTAAAGAATGTCGTCGGTATCGATGCCTATAGGAACGCGCTTAACGGTTTTGGTCACGATATAGGTGAAATAGCGCTCGATACCGGCTTCAGAGACCAGCCATCTATCCATCAGGCGTTGATAGCTATCGATGGTGCGCGCTTCAAACTTCACTAGGTAATCCACCCCACCGCCCACCGCCACACACTCGGTTACTTCCGGGGTTTGCATCACTAGCGCTTCAAAACGAGTGAAGCTTTCGGCGTTGTGCTGCTTGAGCTCAATCTGCACCCAGACAGGATTGCGCGGCACTAACACGTCCGCGTTGATGCGCGCAGTATACCCTTCAATAATGCCGGCTTTCTCCAGGCGCTTTACCCGCTCCCAGCAGGGACTGACCGAGAGGTTGATCGCCTCGGCCAGCTTCGACTTGGTGATTCGCCCATCGCGGGAGAGGATATCGAGAATTTTTAGATCATAACGGTCAAGTTTCATCATGCCGAGGATTACGCCTCCAGGCGTTCAACAACATCGGCAATCACCGCCAGGGTATCCCCCATATTGATCAGTGAGGGTGCACGGCGAGCCATTAGAATGCCGTCGCGCTCTGCTTTATAGGCAACCGGATCGGTGCCGCTGCGGGTCATATCGTACACGTAGGCGATGGTTTGGCCTTTTTTCACCTCATCACCCAGGGCCACCAATAGCTCTAACACGCCAGAGTGCTGGCTCTGAACGTAGCAACTGGCGTCGGGCATATCGAGATACAGCTGCCCACCTGTAGGCATTTCCACTTTGCCTGCTATCAGGCCGTAGTGAATCAGGAAATTGCGCACGCCGCGCTCGGCAATGGCAATGCTTTGTGGAGTGGAAGTGCCGCCGCCGCCAAGCTCGGTGGCCACAAAGACTTTGCTCTGGCGCTCGCAGGCGGTATCGAAGAGTTTTTCCGCATCCAGCTCAAACATCACCATGGCATAGGGGGCGCCGAATGCTTTGGCACCTTCAAGAGCGGCCTGCTGCTGCTCTTTATTATCCAGCACGTGAGACGCGCCAAAGGGCAGAATATCCAGCGTGCGGCCGCCCGAGTGAAGGTCGAGTACCACGTCGCTCATCGGCACCAACACGCGGGTGAAGTAGTCGGCAATTTGCGGCGTGACACTGCCGTTGGGGTCGCCGGGAAAACTTCGATTAAGGTTGCCCTTGTCCATCGGCGAGGTACGCTTGCCTGCAATGACCGCTGGAGTATTCATGCACGGCACGATAATCACCCGCCCAGTCACGTCCTCTGCCTTCAGCGTTGAAGAGAGTTTCAGTAGCGAGGTGATGCCTTCATATTCATCGCCGTGGTTGCCGCCGGTCAGCAGTGCCGTGGGGCCTTCACCGTTCTTGACCACGGTCACGGGAATCATCACCGCGCCCCAGGCAGACTCATCGGTAGAAATCGGTAGCTTTAAAAAGCCGTGCTGAACGCCATCGGCATCAAAATCAACGGTGGCGGAAATGGGACTTGGTCGCATCGTCGTCATGAAAAATTCCTTTATGTTACGGGCAGCTATATCAGCACTACTTCACAAACAGCTGGCGCGGAAAATTGGCCAGGGTTTCGCAACCATCTTCGGTAATCAAGATGCTTTCGGTAATTTCCAAGCCCCAGTTTTCTTCCCAGAGCCCCGGCATAAAGTGGAACGTCATGCCTGGCTCCAGAATAGTGTCATCGGAGGGGCGTAGGCTCATGGTGCGCTCACCCCAGTCGGGCGGGTACGAAATACCGATGGGATAACCACAGCGGGCGCCGCCGCGGTCAAACCCGTATTTATCCATCGCCGCCCCCAGCGCCATGGCAATATCCGCCGTGCGGTTACCGGGTTTGGCCACTGCCAAGCCGTTTTCAATGCCTTCCAGCAGAGCGGATTCCGCACGAATAAAATCCATCGGCGGTGTGCCCAGAAACACGGTGCGCGACATCGGCGCATGATAGCGCTTAAACACCCCGGCAATCTCAAAGAAAGTGCCTTCACCTTTGCGAAACGGCGTGTCGTCCCAAGTCAGGTGCGGCGCGGCCGCATCTTTACCGGTGGGCAGCATGGGCACAATAGCGGGATAGTCGCCACCAAATACCTTGCCATTCTCATCCACAAAACCTTCTATGCCAACGCGGTAAATCTCTGACACCAGCTTGCTCTTGGGCAAGCCTGGCTCAATCACCTCAAGAATACGCGTATGCATGCCTTCCACGATCTTGGCGGCAATGCGCATATAGGCAATTTCTTGCGGCGACTTGATTGCCCGGCACCAGTTCACCAGCGAATTGGCATCCATAAAGCGCGCGTGAGGCAGCTCTTTTAGCAGGCTCAAATATGCCTTGGCAGAGAAGTAGTAGTTATCCATTTCCATGCCCACCACACCCAGATGCCAGCCGCGATCCGGCATGATCGACTGGGCCAGGTACTCCATGGGATGCATGTCCGGATTCTGCACGTAGTAATCCGGATAGTAGGTAATGTTTTCGGGATCGATCCAGCAGGTACGCAAGGCACCGTTGGCATCCATGCGCCGACCGAACCATACCGGCTCGCCTTCAAGGCCCACCAGCACACACTGATGCACATAAAACGACCAACCGTCGTAGCCGGTTAGCCAAGCCATATTGGAAGGGTCACTGACGATCAGTACGTCAATGCCACGACTGGCCATTTCAGCACGCACTTTCCACAGGCGGGTAGCGTACTCTTCGCGCGTGAAAGGCAGGGAAACCTGAGTCATCGGGCAACTCGCCATTAAAGATCACCAAGAACCAGCGCACTGCCTACTATCGGCACGCAACGCTGGGCCACAGGATCGACCTGGCCACCACCGATCAGGCGTCGGGGTTGCATCTGCCGCACTTGCAGCAGGCCCGCCAATGTCGTCTTAAGCCGATACTAGCACCGACCCTTGGTTAGCGGTCAAAGGCTTTATGACAAAAAGTGCATACTGCATCATTATTTGCACTAAGCGAGCTTGCAACGGCTCCTATCGCTCACCATGATAACCTGCATTGGAAACACGTTTAGCGAGAGGAAACGAAATGAAAATTGTCGTGCATATTGATGAGGCGGCGCAGTGGCAAGCAGCGCTCGAGGAAGCGTTACCCCAAGCCACCGTACTCACCAGCGAGGCGCCAGCGGATGAGCGTAAAGATGCTGACTATCTCGCCGTCTGGAAAGCCCCTGCCCATTTGCTGCAAGAGCAAACCCAGCTCAAAGGCATCATCAATTTAGGCGCAGGGGTGGATTATCTGCTGAAAACCCCAGGCCTGCCCAGCGACGTGCCAATTGTAAAATTGCGCGATGCGGGCATGGGTGAGCTGATGGCCGATTACGCACTCTATGGCGTACTGCACTTTTACCGCAGCATGGATCGTTACTCAGAGCAGCAAAAAAGCGCCACTTGGGAGCCGCAAGAGGTGGTGGAAAAATCCCAGTGGCCAGTGGGTGTATTAGGCCTGGGCGCCATTGGCAGCTTTGTGGCCAGCGCCTTGCAGCAAGCAGGTTTCCCTGTACTGGGCTGGAGCCGCTCCCCCAAGCAGATCAGTGGNNGGCGTGCACTGCTTTCATGGCGATGATGGATTAAGCGAACTGCTCGGCCAAGTGCAGAGCCTGATCACCATTCTGCCCGATACGAGCGCCACTCAACATATTCTCAACGCCGAGCGGCTGGCCCAACTGCCCCAAGGGGCTAATGTGATTAACCCTGGCCGGGGTAGTTTGATTGATGAGCAGGCGCTATTGGAAGCACTGGGTAGCGGTCACCTGCGGGGTGCGCTATTGGACGTATTCCAGGAAGAGCCGCTGCCCGCTGACCACCCGCTCTGGCAGCATCCTAAGGTAATCGTCACCCCCCATATGGCGGCGCCTACTCCGCTGAATGATGCCATCGACCAAGTGATCGCTTACTTGCATGCCTTTGAATCGGGTGAAAAACTCTCAACCATCAACCCGGAGGCAGGTTACTGACGCTCCCCCCCCGCCCAGACTATACTAGCGCGCTGGGAACCAAGCAGTGGCTAAAGGCTCTTAGGAAGATACCCTTTATGGAGGAAAGGTCCTTGGTCAATGTTTTCGCACAACTGCCTGGCCACGCGCTCAGGTGTGTGGGGTTGGGTTTTGCTATTTCCTGCTCAAGTAGCATGGCATTAGCAACTGAGACATTCGAAGAGCCGCAGCCCTTTGAAGCCCCTAAGCCCTTTGAAGCACAGTACAGGCTGGAGGTTCGCGGTTGGCCTGGGGCTACCATTACCCACCGCCTCTCTAACGAAGGAAATCACTGGTTAAGCGATATGCGCTTTTCAATCACCGTGGCGCGCGGCCAGGAGTTCAGCCGTTTTTCGCTCAATGGCGATGACACCAACGCTCTGCTCTTTAGCAGCAGCTATTCGGTGCTGGGCGTGGGTGATAGCTATCAGCTGAACGAAGGTGAGATCCCCACTTTAGATCGCCAAGCGGCGCTATTTGATCTCTCCCGCCGGGCGGGACACGAAAACTGTACACAGAGTACGCCCTGCGCGATTGAGTTTGTCGATCAAAAAGGCCGCGATGAGCACTTTCAATATTATGTTACCGACCCAGGCAGCATTGAGGTTCCCGCAGGAGAGTTTGAAGCACTGAACGTATCGCTCATTGATATCGAGAAGCCCGACCGCCTGCTAACCATTAGCTTTCACCCTGACTGGCCCGGGCTGATTCTTTCGGCAGTGTATCGAAAAGAGGGTCGCCGCGAAACGCAGCTGACATTAACTAACTTCAACCCAAACGGTGGCGCGACGCCCTAAATGTTTTCCGGTTTATTGATTGTTCTACTACCGCTTTTTCTTGGCTATCTGGTTCGCGTCCGTTCCATACAGTTACAGAACCTGATCAACCGAGCGGTTAATGGCTCGGTTTACCTGATTCTGCTATTCATGGGCATAAGCCTTGCCGGGCTTGAAAACCTGACTAGCCAGCTTTCGCGCTTGGGTGGCAACGCCTTGCTGTTATTTAGCATTACCACGCTGTTTAACTTAGCAGCGCTATGGTGGCTATCGCGCCGTTTAACGCTCAAGGCCGGTAGCTCACCAGTGGTGAAAAATGCTCCTACCAGTAAGCTGGCGGCCATGCGGGGGTCGCTGTTACTGGTCGTCGTGGTGGCTGGGGGCGTTATCGCTGGCCTGCTGCTGGGGCCATACTTGGGTGAAAGGCTTTTCAACAGCGCAGATTTACTGGCCGAATGGGTACTCTACCTGCTGCTGGCACTGATTGGCTGCCAACTGCGTAACTCCGGCATGCCACTCAGGCAGATCTTACTTAACCGCATGGGGCTGGCGATTGCGGTGACGTTGGCAATAAGTTCGCTGCTGGCAGGCTTAGCTGCCGCCCCGCTGCTCTCATTAAGCTGGAACGAAGGCCTGGCGATGGCGTCAGGCTTTGGCTGGTACTCTCTTTCGGCCATCTTGATCGGCGACCAGCTAGGCCCACTGATGGGCGGTGTGGCGTTCTTCAACGACCTGACCCGGGAACTGCTGGCGTTTATATTGATTCCGCTGGTGATCCACCGCCATACCGCCCTGGCGATTGGTTATGGTGGCGCCACCTCCATGGATTTCACCCTGCCCGTCATTCAGCAACACGGCGGTGTGGCCTGCGTGCCCATTGCCGTGGTCAGCGGATTTATCCTTTCACTGCTCTCACCGCCGCTAATTCTGTTCTTTCTTTCGCTATCGGGCTAG
>LGOV01003550.1_pt2 | contig 65580 bp, 63 predicted proteins | sample 469881 | NCBI WGS metagenome assembly LGOV01 (sample SAMN03857199, study PRJNA290197) | marine sediment metagenome | biome: marine cold seep biome; feature: cold seep; material: marine sediment; isolation source: sample #5579, elevator 3A push core 41 containing 12 cm of sediment... ...
AAATATAACATTCATGTTTATGGAGTTGATAATAGCGATAAAACGGTAGGGCTAGCAGCAACTTCAGCGGATATTAAGACCCAAGAAATGACAGCCAGTAGTGTTGAAGCAACGGTTGAAGACAATAAGATTAAGGTAACAATTAGTGGGATTAAAGCACCAAATGGAATCAAACAAATTTTAGTGCCGGTGTGGAGTGATGTTGGTGGACAAGACGATATTGTATGGTATGTGGCAGCAAAACAAAGCGATGGCAGTTATACCGCAAACATTGATCCAAAGAATCATAACAATGATTTAGGTGTTTATAATATTCATGTCTATGGTATTGATAATGCGAATAAAATGGCATTTCTAGGAAATACTTTAGCGGATATTGGAACCCAAGAAATGACAGCCAGTAGTGTTGAAGCAATGGTTGAAGACAATAAGATTAAGGTAAAAATTAGTGGGATTGAAGCACCAAATGGTGTTAAGAAAATTTCAGTGCCAGTGTGGAGTGAAGTCGGAGGCCAAGATGATATTGTATGGTATGCGGCAGCAAAACAAGGAGATGGAAGTTATACTGTAAGCATCGATCCAAAGAATCATAACAATGATCTAGGGCACTATAATATTCATGTCTATGGTACCGACAATGCGGATAAAATGGTGTTTTTAGGTGCAACGACAGTGGAAAAGAAAACAATCACACCTATAATGGGTGAAAGTTTGGTAACGGCACAAGCATTGATCAAGTATTATAAGGATACTAATGCAATATATCCACAAGAATATAGTGATCGAGACGTTGATTTAGAAACATTTGTAAATTATTATATTCAAGAAGCAGAAGCAGAAGGTGTGAGAGCAGAGGTTGCATTTGCTCAAGCGATGATTGAAACGGGTAATCTTCAATTTGGTGGCGATGTTAAAGTGACTCAATTTAACTTTGCGGGATTAGGGGCCACTGGAGGAGAACCAGGCTTTGATTTTGCAAAAGAATATGGTGATGATGCAGTGGGAATTCAAATGGGAGTAAGAGCTCATGTACAACATTTAAAATGTTACGCAAGTGATTTGCCATTGAATCAAGAAAATGTTGATCCAAGATGGGGTGACTGGATAAGACTAAGAGCACCGATAGTAGAAGAACTTTCAGGAACGTGGGCAATGGATCCTCAATATGCAAAAAACATATTAAAAGTAATCAATCAATTTTAAAATATAGTATAAATTAAAAGCCAATAACACCATTAGAATAGTAAGTCTAATGGTGTTATTGAAATATATGGAGTTATTTAAAAAGGACTGTTGAAACAGTCCTTTTTATTATGTGATTGTAAATGGATATGGTATAATTAACGAAAAGTTTAGAAAGAAAAGGATGTGTCGATGAAGGTTGATGTTTCAATAATTATTCCGAATTTTAATGGAGAAAAATATATAGAAAATTGTTTAAATAGCGTCATCGATCAAAGTTTTAATAAACAAGGAAAGATAGAAGTCATTGTTGTTGATGATTATTCAACAGATACTAGTATTGAGATGATTAAGCGATATAAAACAATTAAATTAATAGAGAATTCAAAAAACTCAGGGTTTGCATATTCCGTTAATCAAGGGATTCGCTCAAGCAAAGGGATATATTGTCTATTGTTAAATAATGATGTGGTGGTTGATTATGAATTTGTTGAAAAATTATTTGCTCAAATCGAGTCAAACCAAAGTGCTTTTTCTGTAAGTTCAAAGATGATTCGTTATTATGAACGTGAATTATTAGATGATACGGGAGATTTTTATAATGCTTTAGGTTGGGCATATAAACGTGGAGATGGAAAAAAAGTGAGCGATTATACTAAGCGAACCAAGATATTTAGTACTTGTGCAGGAGCAGGAATATATCGACGATCAATTTTAAATGAAATCGGATTACTGGATGAGGCTTTCTTTGCATATTTAGAAGATGTAGATCTGTCATATCGGGGAAAAATCTTTGGATATGAAAATTATTATGAACCCTTGGCAATCTGCTATCATATCGGGAGTGCGACAACAGCGGATGGTAATAAATATAGTGCGTTTAAAGTTCGCATTTCGGCGCGCAATAATATTCTTTTAGTGTATAAAAACATGCCACTATTTCAATTAATAATCAATAGTCCATTATTGTTCATTGGATTTTGTATAAAATATGGATTATTTATAAAACGTGGATATGGAAAAGAGTATCGATTGGGAATTAGAGGAGGATTTAAAAGTATAAAGACAGTAACAAAGGTTTCATGGAAGGTTAATCATTTTGGAAATTATTGTTTAATACAAATTCAATTATTAATTAATCTTTTTCGTTTTTTAGGAAATAAATTATTTGGATGAAACTTAAGAGAAATTTAAAAACTTTTATAGTGTGGGAATCCGTGATATAATAAAATGTCTTTTGATGAATAAAGAGCATAAGAAAGGCTTAAAATGGATGTATCAATAATTATTGTTAATTATAAAACATATGAATTAACATCGAATTGTATTGACTCGATTATTAAGAGCAATACAAAAAAATTAAACTATGAAATTATTGTGGTGGATAATGCTTCAAATGATGGAAGTATTCAAGAAATAGCTAAACAATTTCCTGAAATTCAAACAATAAAAAACACAGAAAATTTAGGGTTCTCAAAAGCAAATAATATTGGAATAAAGGTTGCAAAAGGGGACTATGTTTTATTGCTGAATTCAGATACAATTGTTGAATTAAACACAATAAAAGGCGCTTATGATTTTATAAAAGATCATAAATATATTGGGGCGTTAGGGTGTAAGATCCTGTTACCATCAGGAAAACTTGATTTAGCATGTAAACGGAGTTTCCCGACACCGATGAATGGGCTTTATCATAGCTTACATCTTGATCTTGGGTTTCCAGATAGTACGCGATTTGGAGCGTATAATTTGACCTATGTTAATGAAAATAAAACCTGTTCTATTGATTGTATTATGGGGGCATTTATGATGGTGCCACGATACGTCATTGATGGTGTTGGAATGTTGGATGAAGATTATTTTATGTATGGAGAAGATATTGATTGGTGTTATCGTATAAAAAAAGCCGGATATCAAGTGATGTATTACCCAGAAGTGCGCATTTTTCATCATAAGAAAGCGAGTGGGATTGGTAAACGAAATCCTAAAATTATTGAAGCATTTTATGATTCAATGGGAATTTTTTATAACAAACACTATCAAGATCAATACAGTTCCTTTACACGTTGGATCGTGATTAAAGGAACAAAAATTATGAAAAAATGGGCGCTGTATAAAAATAATCGTAGAAAAAAAGTGTAGGATGAGAAAAGAGGAAATCAAATGATTAAAAGCAATCAACGTTTCTTTAATTTTTTATTAGTATTATTTGATGTATTTGTTGTCACAATATCCTTATTAAGTGCATGGTATATTCGCTTTGTATCATTTTTTTTTGATGATGGAGTTCGAACCATGGATTTACAAGCATATATTGGATTGTTAACCATGATTATTCCAATTTATTTCATAATATTTATGATTTTTGGATTATATCGCCCATATCGTAAACAACGTTTTACGAAAGAATGTCAAAAGATTATATTGTCAAATATGGTTGCGATTGCAATTGTAATGTCTGTTCTTTTTACCCAAAAAAGTATTCATTTTTCTCGATATATGTTGGGGATGTTCTTTGTGACATCAACATTGTTAATGATGATCGAAAGAGGATCAATTCGAAAAATTTTGAGGATAGCACGAAAACATGGATTTAATTTAAAATATGTTATTATTGTTGGGGCAGGAAGCTTAGGGCAAGCCTTCGCTTCGAAAATTAGAGAAGATCGGCAATTAGGATATAAAATCACAGGGTATGTTGATGATTATTATACACAAACTGAAAAAGATGGCATTCCAATATTAGGAACAACCCGAGAAATGAATACGATACTTGAAGAGTTTCAAGTGGATGAGGTAATTATTGCATTGCCAAATACAAGCTTTAAACGGATTGATGAAGTGATTGATATCTGTGAATATCAAGGGATAAAAACCCAAGTTATTCCAGATTATTTTCATTTAGTCAAGGGTACACAAGCATACTTTGATGAATTGGATGGTATTCCGCTTATTAATACACGATATATTCCTTTGGATAAGCCATTAAATAAGTGGGCTAAACGGTTATTAGATATGCTTATTTCATTGATTATTCTAACTCTTATTTCACCAGTATTGATTATCACGGCAGTTTTAGTAAAAATAACATCACCCGGTCCAATTATTTACAAACAAATTCGTGTTGGGATGGGAAGAAAAGAATTTTGGATTTACAAATTTCGATCAATGCGTTGTGATTTATCAAAAGTTGGGGATACTGGTTGGACAACGGAGGATGACCCAAGAAAAACGAAATTTGGAGCGTTTATTAGAAAAACCAGTATTGATGAATTACCACAGTTTATTAATGTGTTAAAAGGTGATATGAGTATTGTAGGGCCTCGACCAGAGCAACCACATTATGTAAATCAATTTAAAGATGAGATTCCAAAGTATATGATCAAGCATCATGTTCGTCCAGGTATTACGGGATGGGCTCAGGTAAAAGGGTGGAGAGGTGATACGTCAATAAAAGAACGGATTGCCTGTGATATTGAGTATATTGAGAAATGGTCATTGTGGTTTGATATAAAAATCTTTTTTATGACATTTAAGGCGGTATTTAAAAGTGGATATTAAAATAGTGCTTGAATGTAGCATTATAATGAACAAAAAAGTTTTTTAAGACCAAATGGAAAGGACAGTATTATGGATAAATTGGCAATTGTTGTTCCCTGCTATAATGAAGAAGAAGTTGTGATGGAAACAATCAGTGTGTTAGTTGGAGTTATTGTAGATTTGATACAAAAAGAGAAAATATCAGATGAGAGTTTTGTTCTTTTTGTCGACGATGGAAGTAAGGATAGAACATGGGAATTAATTAAAAAAGAATATGGAAGCAATGAATATGTATATGGCTTGAAGCTTTCCAGAAATCGCGGGCATCAGAATGCAGTGTTGGCTGGATTGGAGTATTCAAAAGAGTTTGCAGATATTACCGTTTCCATTGATGCTGATTTACAAGATGATGTTAGAGTCATTGAAGAAATGGTAGACAAGTATCATGAAGGCTGCGAGATTGTTTATGGGGTTAGAGATAATCGAGAGACAGATAATATGTTTAAACGTAATTCTGCACAGATTTTTTACAAATTGATGAGAAAGTTAGGAGTGGAATCGGTTTACAATCATGCTGACTATCGTTTAATGAGTAAAAAGGCAGTTGATGAGTTAGGACAATATCAAGAACAAAACTTGTTTTTACGGGGAATTATTCCTTTAATTGGTTACAAAACAGAGTGTGTTTATTATAGCCGTGGAAAGAGAAAAGCGGGAGAATCAAAATATCCCTTAAAAAAAATGATCAGTTTTGCTTGGGATGGAATTACCTCTTTCAGTATTAAACCGATTACTTTAATTTCGATTACAGGAGGAGTTATTGCTTTCATTAGTGGGTTGTCAATTTTGTATATTTTGATTGGCAAATTATTGTATGGCCATTCAATTCAGGGGTGGACATCAATGATGATTTCTATCTGGTTTCTTGGTGGTGTACAGCTAATGTCGATTGGAGTAATTGGGGAATATATTGGAAAAACTTATATGGAGTCGAAAAGAAGACCGAGATATAATATTGAAACAACATTGAATCATAGTAATGAGAAAGGAAAAAATGAAAAAAATTAATGTAAACATAGTGTTACAGTTTATAAAGTTTGGAATTGTAGGTATTTCAAATACGCTTATTTCTCTAATTATTTATTATATTTTCATTTATTTTGGATCACATTACATTATTGCAAATACGGCGGGGTTCATTTTTGGTACTTTTAATGCTTATTTTTGGAATAATAAATATGTATTTAAGAAAGACCAAAGAGAAAAAAGATCCCATGCAAAAACAGGAATAAAGGTGTTTCTTGCTTACGGGATTACATACGTATTAAGTACCGTTCTTTTAATTTTGTGGGTTGATGTTTTTGGAATTTCTCAGACAATTGCCCCAATTCTCAATGTTTGTATAACAACACCTTTGAATTTTGTTATGAATAAGCTTTGGGCTTTTAATGAAAGGAAAAATTAATGAAAGAAACAAATTTTAGTCATGTTTTTTCTATTTGTGCTTATAAAGAATCACCATATCTTGAGGAGTGCGTGGAATCTTTAAAAAAACAAAGAGTGCAAAGTGAAATCATAATTTGCACTTCTACACCTTGTGATTTCATTCGGAAAGTTGCCCAAAAATATGAGGTGCCATTGCACGTAAGAGAGGGTAAAAGCGACATCCGGGATGATTGGAATTTTGCTTATAATACTGCCTGTGGAGAATATATTACCATTGCGCATCAGGATGATGTCTATAATCCATATTATGTTGAAGAAATGCAGAAAAAAACTCAAGAGAATGAAGATAATATTATATTTTTGACGGATTATTTTCCATTAAAAAACGGAGAAAAAAGAAACCGAGATATTAACAGTAAGATTCGAAGAGTTTTACGGATTCCGTTAAAAAACCGTTTTTTGTCTAAAAAGAAATGGGTACGTAAAATGACATTAGCTTTTGGAAATTCTATTTGCTGTCCTTCAGTAACATATCATAAAGGTGATCTTGGAGAAGATGTTTTCACCTCTGAATATAAGTTTAACATCGATTGGGATACATTTTATAAACTTTCGTTGAAAGAGGGTTCTTTTGCCTACGTTGATAAACCTTTGGTTTGGTATCGGATTCACGATGAGGCAACGAGTAAGGCTTTTATTGACAGTCAATTGAGAATTGAAGAAGATACAGATATGTTTCGGCAGTTTTGGCCAGAGTGGATTGTAAAATTACTAATGATTTTTTATCGAAAAGCCTATGATACATATAATTCATAAGGGAGGTGAGTCTGATTAATAATCAAACAAAAGATAATAAGGTTAATAAAAAAGTAATTCGCAATGTTGTAGTTATCTTATTGGTTCTTAGTTTCTGTTATTTATTACTTTTATATAAGAATGAAGGATTAATTAAGGAAATTGAGCTTGAAAACGCAACCCAAGTTACAAATTTTGTATGGGATATTGATGAACTGTATTTTGGTCAAGATTCGATGTATTTAAAAGGAACTTTTTATAAAGAGGGAGAACCAATCAATTACTTTAACAATCGATTGCTCCTTAGAGAAATAGAATCAGATATAGTTTATGAGTTACCAACAGAGAGTTTTCCAAAAAAAGAAGTTGTGGCAGAGGAGGATGAAAAGAATTATCGTAATATTTTAGTAGCAGCAGAATCTAGGAAATTGGATTTTGTGAATAAAAATTATGAAATTATATTTCTGTATGAGCTTAATGGATATGAATATTATCAAGAAACGGGATACACAGTGAAAAGTTGGTGTGATAAAAATGAAAAATAAAATTACAAAGGAAAAGGCTTATTATTATTTGCCCTTTTTTATTGTTACGTTGGTATATACATTATTTTTGTTAAAAACTCCAATTATAGCCGATGATCTAGCATTAATTAATAAATATGTAGGAATTACATGGTTACAGGAGTGGAATAATATTTTATTTGATTATTTTAATTGGTCATCAAGAGTAATTATTAATGCTACTATACATATTTTTCTTGGTCATCGAAGAATGTATTGGATTATAGCAACTGGAATATTGATTTTTTTATTGTTAGTGGCTTTAGATAATATTTTTAATCCAGAAAAAGATAAAAAAAAGAATGTTATTATTATTTTAATTTTTACTATTTTCCCTTTTTATCTTTTAGCAGGTTCTGGATGGCGAGTTGGAACGATTTCTTATTTCTGGACTATTGCTTTTGCTGCCATTGGTATGGTTCCACTTGCGATGATGGTTAGGAGAGAAAAAGTTCCAATACCGTTATTGATTTTCTCAATACTTTCGTTAATTTTTGCAGGGAATTTTGAACAATGTCTGATAGTTTTGTTAGTAATATATGCAGCTTTTTTTTGTTATTTTTTTATTAAGAAAAAAATTCAATGGGCTTTTTTATTACAGTGTTTAACTTTGTTAGCAAGTTTTGTGTTTGTTTTGACAACACCAGGAAATGGAGTAAGGGCAGAAAGAGAAAGCTTTGTGAGATTTAAGGATTTTGGAATGCTTAATCTTTTTGATAAGTTGGATTTAGGGTTTGCGTCAACAATGCAAAAACTGATTTTCACTGAGAATACTGTTTTTTTAATTTTTAGTATTTTGTTGGCTGTTTATATTGTTAGTAACTACAGATCTAATTATTATCGTGGAATTGGATTAATACCTTTATCGGTATGCTTAATTGCTGGATATGCAAAGTCATGGTTGATAATGGGATATAATAATATGTCAAATCTTATCGGAGGAATTCCTATTAATGGGATGATTACCGTGGATAATTACCTTTCATTATTTCCTTATGTAAAACTTGCTATTTTTTTAATTACTGCAATTGCGGTTATGATTGATTTGTATTTGGTGTTTGGTAATACATATAAAACCATGTTAGCTGAGGCTCTTTTATTCGGAGGAACTGCATCCCGGGTTATTATTGGGTTTTCTCCGAGTATATGGATATCAGGAGATCGGACTTATATATTTTTATACGTTTGTTTGTTAATGATTAGTTTAATGATTATTATTCAGATGAAAGCGGACAATCTTAAGAAGTCCTGGTGTTGGCCTAGTACATATTATATGTTGGTGGTATTTGGAGCCTTGTCTTTTTTAAATTTGTTGGCTTCGGTTTAAGAAACTAGATTTTATATAAGATTCATATAATTCGAATTGAGGAAAAAATGAAATTTAAGAACTATTTATTTTTACATGCAAGCTTATTACTTTATTCAACAGGGGCTATTTTTGCTAAACTAGCCAGTTCCAAAGATTTTTTTTCCTTTGAATTTATTTTTTATTATGGATTGTTTTTATTGGTACTATTTGTTTATGCTATTCTTTGGCAGCAAATTTTAAAGAAGTTCCCATTAACGGTAGCATTTGCCAATAAAGCGATTACTATTATTTGGGGAATCTTGTGGGGGTATTTATTTTTTGGAGAAGCTCTTCGATGGGGAATGTTATTGGGTTCAGTGATTATTATTACAGGAATATATATGGTGGTTAGTGATGATAAATAATGAATGGATTTATTATGTGCTTTATCTTTTTTCTGTATTAGTGGCATCTTTTTCGCAAGTTATTCTAAAAAAGAGTGCTATGATTCACTACGAAAGTCATTTAAAAGAATATTTAAACGTTTATGTAATAGTGGCTTATTTCTTTTTCTTTGGTTCGTCGCTTTTGACAACTTTGTCATATAAAGGGGTGCCTCTAACTTTGGGACCGGTTTTAGAAGCGACCGGATACGTTTATATTGGTATGCTAAGTATGCTTATTTTAAAAGAGCGTTTAAGCCGTCGCAAAATTATGGGAAATGTATTGATTATTAGTGGAATCCTGATTTATGCTTTTCTGTAAGAGAACTAAAATTCAAGAGGAAAATGACTAAAAGCAATTAAAGTGTTTTAAAAAAATGATGAGGTTATAAAAAAAGAATAGGAAGTAACAAATGAGTTTAAACCCAAATAAGAAAGTAGAATTAAAAAACAAAGCAGATAAAAGTAATAATAAGGCTATTTTTATAGTAATGCTTATGATTACTTTTTTTTATATGTTGTTTTTAAATAGCTATACTCCATTGATTGCAGATGATTATGTGTATCGATTTATATTTGGAACAGCGATTCCTGTAAATAGTATGGGTGATATTGTTACGTCTCAAACGACATATTATATGACGTGGGGTGGCCGGGTGATTGCAGAATCTTTAACACAGGTATTTGTATTTTTAGGGAAACCAATTTTTAATATTGCAAATAGTATCTGTTATATTGTATTTATATTAGGAATATATTTTAATGCGGTAGGAAGAAAAATAAAACCGATAATTTTACTATGGGTGATTATATTGTTATGGCTTTTTATTCCAATGTTTGGGCAAACCGTGATGTGGTTAACGGGATCATGTAATTATTTATGGTGCGGAACATTAATTATCCTAGCTATTTTGCCATTTCGTTTATTTATCGAAAAACAGACGTTGTTTTTAAAAAGTTTTAGTTTTGGGATAATCATGAGTCCATTGTTTTTTTTAAGTGGTGTAACGAATGAAAATACAGCAGGAGGCATGATTTTAATTATGTTATTATTTTGTTTTGTATATTACAAACAAAAAATTAAAATCCCATACTTTGCATATACTGGCTTGTTTTTTTCAATTTGTGGTTTTGCGTGTATGATTTTTGCACCTGGAAATGGAATGCGTGTGGATAATGAATCGGCGGTCAAAGAAGTGGTTGCAATGGTTGGTTCAAATCCAATTGTGACGCGATTCGCTTATTTTGCAAATAATCTATATATGATTATGCCAGTATTAATTTTTGTTGGGGTAGGATTGGTGATTTTATTTAATCAAAAGGGGAAGAAAGGATTGATTTTTCCAAGTGTTTTTATCATCGCTGCGGCAGCATCAATGGTTGTTATGCTTATTCCTCCAAAATTTCCGCCACGAGCGATGTTTGGGTTGGTTAGTTTTCTAATTATTGCAATAACAATGATGATGGATGAGATTGATTGGAGTTTATTAAAAAGAACGAAAGGGATTGTTTTACCTGTGATTTTGGTGAGTATGTTTTTTATGATGTCTCTTGGTTATGCTGGAGTGGATGCAATAATGGTTACAAAAGCATATAATGCCCGGGTTACTCAAATTCAAGAAGAAATAGGAAAAGAAACAATTGAAGTATCTAATATAGTGCCGATTACAAGTCATAATGGAATGTATGGTTTACGAGATGTTCAAATGGATTCAAACCATTGGGTAAATCGAGCATTAGCCGATTATTATGGGGTTCCGAATATTGTATTAAAGCCATAAAACGAGTTGAAATTTAAAAGGAGAAAAGGTGTAAAGATTGGAAGGAATAAAAAAACGTATATTAAAAATATACAATTGGGAATATTTTCCGATGATTGTTTTTGCAAGTTTGATGTTGATATTACATTTTTCAATGCAATCATTTGGAGATGATCTTGTGTATGGAAAATATTTGATGGAGAAAAAAATAAGTGCTTTTATTTTGGAATCATATGTTGAATGGAGTTCGCGGGTTATCATTATGCCAATTGCTGCATTCTTTGCAAGTCAAAATTTTATTTTGTTTTCAATTGTTGATACGTTCTTTTATTTTTTATTAGGATATATTATTTCTAAACTATTTGTAAAAAATAATCGGCGTAAAAATAATTGGGCTATTATTTTGTTATTAATGTGTATTCCCTTTGCATCAATGCTTTCTACTGCAGGTTGGATTGTAACAACGATTCACTATTTATGGCCAGCGATATTAGGGCTGGTTGGATTATATCCACTAAAGAAAATTTATAATAAAGAACCAATTCAAAAGCATGAATATGTTTTATGCTTTTTAGCACTTATTTATGGTGCAAATATGGAAATTGTTGCAGCAATTTTAGTCAGCTTTTATTGTATTTTCGCGGTTTATTTTATGATGAAAAAGGAAAATTCGGGATTTGTAATTCTAGCAAGTGTGGTATTAATTGCAAATATGATTTTTATTTTAACTTGTCCTGGAAATTGTGCACGTGATTTAATTGAAATTTCATTGAGATTTCCGGAATATGCACAGTTTAATTTTATTCAAAAGATGACTTTATCAGCAACATCATTTCTTTTTACAATTGATCAGAATTATATTTTGTTTGTTGTGCTAGGATTAGCGTTTGCGTTAGCACTTAATAAATATAAAAAAAGTTTTTTAAGTATTATAGGATTGATTCCTTTTTTATTTGCAGTGCTAATTAATTTGGCTCGTGTTATCTTATTAAGCTCCAAATTTGAAAAAGCTTATCATATGGTAACAGGTCATAACAAAATTGGAATAGAAGCGTTTAAAAAAATAATAGAGGGAGTACCAAGTGGGATTCACTATGTAATGCTGATTAGTATGATTTTATTTGCACTATCATTAATTATAATGACGTTTTTCTTATTGAAAGATTCAAAAAAATTGTGGATCGGAGAGTTAATTATTTGTGCTGGAATAATGTCACGGGTTGTGATTGGATTGTCTCCGACTGTCTATGCATCAGGTGCACGTACATTTTTATTTCAATATCTTGCGTTAGCAATTTATGGGGTTTTACTTTATCAAAAATTTAATTTGAATTTAGAACAAAAAAAACAAAAGATACTCATTGGCATCCTTTGCTTTTTTGGAATAATGGGTTATTTGGAGTCATTTATAAAAATATTTAAATCACTAGTTTAGAAGACATCATAAAAGAAATCATTGGAAAAATAGTGGTTTCCAAAAAGAATATCGTATTCCATTAACCAGTGTTCTTGATTAAGAGCACTGGTTTTTTCAGTGGGCGTTGTATAAATGGTGCCATCAGAATCGACATTAACAAAATTATTTTGATTTGGAAGAAGATCCCGTTCTTCAAGTAGGGTTTCCCAATAGGGTGATAAAGGGAGGTCCGATTCTTCAAGAACCGTTGCTCCTAAATAGCTGGCATCAACGAGCCCCATATTATTAGGTGAGAGATCATAGTTGTTCCACATGACAAAGGGCGTTTCGTATAAATTGACGTAGTCTTCATAATTAAGTTGATCTTGTCCAGCATAACCCAGTTTGCGATAAATATCATAATCTGCACCAAGCGCTGGCAAATGATCTCCATACATAATAATCATGGTGGGTTCATCAATGGTAGAGAAATAATCCATAAGGATCCCTAGGGCAGCATCGGCATCATAAACGCCTTGGGTATAATTTTGGACAAGCAGCTCGTTGTAGTCGCAGAGTGACGGTGCATCAACGATGACATCAAAATTGGGATAGTTTTTTTCGCCATACCCGCCATGATTTTGCATAGTCACTAAAAAGCAAAAAAATGGATTAGAGGTGTTTTCATTTTCTTCATAACTTGATATCACTCTTTCAACGGCTGTTTTATCAGAAATAAAATTTCCTTTTATTTCTGGATTTACAAAGTCTTCGTCAGAGAAGAAGTCATCAAAACCTAAAAGAGGATAATCTTGATCACGATTCCAAAACCATTTTGCATAAGGATGAATCGCAAGAGTGTTATAGCCTAAGTTTTTTAAATAAGAAGGAACACTGGGAATTTCCGAATTAATGTATTGCTGATAAGGTGTTGAGCCTCTTGGTAAAAATAAAGTTTTATTGCCAGTAATGGTTTCAAATTCAGTATTACAGGTTCCACCACCATATTCAGAAACTAAGACATTACCACTGATGCCTTCTTTACGAATGCGATTGATGTTTGGCATCGGATCGGTAGAAAAATCGACGTTTGGGAGGCGTGTGGGATCGGATAAGGATTCATTCATAATCATAATAATGTTTGGCTGAGTTTGTAGGGAGTCATTATTTGAAGTTTGATTTTCTTTTTTTTGATTTTCAAAGGAGATAGCAGCTTCCGAATTGTAATTCAGGGGTTTTTTGATGATGATATTTTGAGTATTAAGCATAAAGCCTGTTAAAAAGCCGTTAACATCGTAACTTTGAGATTGATTCCAACGTTTATCTTCAATGTTTAAATGGGCCAATACCTCATCATTAAAAATAATTAAATTAAAACAACCAATCATAAGAAGAAAAGAAAAAATGAAAATAGTGATACGAGATTTAATGCAAAGTTTTTTTTCTTTAATAAAAAAGGATAGAAAGATTAGGATACACAAAGCGATTAAAATAAAAATAATCGTTGAAGTGAAGGAAATCTTAATTTCAGATATAATATTCAAAGCTTCCTTTTTTAAGGCGAGATCCCATGGCATAAATGGATCACCACGAAAATTTATTTTAAAAAAATTAATTAAGGAAAGGCCAATAAATAAAATGCTTGTAATAATGGAAGTAATCCAAATCCGTGGAATAATTGAATAAAACAAGAAAAAGGTTAATGAAATAATTAAATAGTTAAGAAACAATGAGGGAAAACTATGATTAAGCCAGGTGAAAAAATCGATAAAAGATTCCCGTTGTATGAGTTCTACAAAAGAAGAAAGAATAATAGGGAATAATATAAACCAAATTATATTTGTCCATTGGTCACGTTTAGTACGTTTTAAAGGATCGGGTGATAATTCAGGTGATCTTTTTTTAAAGTTAAACATAAGTGAACATCCTTTTTCATAATAATAACGCCTGACGAAATCATTTTAATTTAGGTCAGGCGCGATTGTTGTATTTTTATTTTAGTCATCATAACTGTCATCATAACTGTTGTCATAACTATTATCATATGAATCATTGCCATAAAGGGTGTCGTTGATTTCATCGCTAATCTCATTTGCAGTGGTTGATGGTGTGTAAGTTTCTTCAAAAATGAATTGGTATAGCGTCGTAATGTTATCAACTAAGGTATCAGGAATAACATAAGAAATCCCGTGTAGGGTATCGAGTAAAAGATAGTCGCTATCTGGGAAACGCGCTTGTTCAATAGCATGAGAAGGCATAAGTGCAAGGTTTCCGGCATATTTTATAATTTCTAAAGTTGATAATGAGGTTTCAACATAGGGAAGGGTTGCAGTCAAAAGATTGTATTGATCCATGAGATTAAGATCAAGAGCTTTTGATAACACTTGTTCAAATACTTCCCGTTGTCGAAGGGTACGATCAAAATCGCCATCACCAACATATCGAACACGGCAATAGGCGAGGGCTTGGGAGCCATCAACGAATTGTTCACCGATATCGTTAAGTTGTGGTGAACCAGTATTGACTTTTTCATTAACATCATTAAGATATTCATTAACCCATTCAAGTTCATCATATGTTTTAATATTAATACTAACACCATTAACCGCATTAACCATTGAAACCATTGCATTAAAGTCAATCGTAACATAATCAGTAATTGCAGTGTCAAAATTTTTATTGATTGTTTGTAAGGCTAAAGTTGGACCACCATAAGCGTAGGCTGCATTGAGTTTATCATAGTCATATTTATCATTAATAGAGACATAGGTGTCACGCATTAATGAAGTGACTTTAATTTTATTGTGTTCATAGTCTGCAGTTGCAATCATAATTGTATCGGTACGATCGCCTTCAACGTCATCACGACCATCAATACCGAAGATAGCAATATTAACAATCTTATGTTGCTTGGCAAAATTTGCAGCGGAATTACTAATCCCGTAGCGATTTAAACTTCCAGATAATCCACTAGTCACATTACTAAGAAACAGAGCATTGACAGCAAAAGCAGTGACACTGAGGATAAGAACCAATAGGAGTAGTGTTTTAAAAAATCTTTTTGGAGCTCTTTTCTTTTGCTTTGATTTTACTGAAGCCTTTGAACGTGAAATAGTTTTTTTATTTGGGCCAGATGATTGTTGTTGCGATTTTGTTGGTTGCGGTGAAGATGTTTGTTTTGATAGGGTACTTCTTTTGGAGGAAGAAGTACGTTTATTTGTGATAACATTTTTTTTTCGATTATTCAATAGGGATACCTCTTTAGTATAAAATAAACTACACTTTAAATGACAGTAGTTTTCAATAGTAGGGATAATTTTTTTCATTCAAGTTTCCAGTTTATAATTATACCATAATTGTAAAGGAATTGTAAAATAATATTGAATAGACCTAATTATTTAAGAGAATGATAAATCTTGTTATACATTTGGTTGAATTTTTGTTATAATTAGAAATAAAGTCAAATGATGCAACTAAAGAAATAGGAGTAAGATAAAATGGTAAAAGAACAGGAGCTCAGTAATAAAAATGAATATTTTGAATATGTCGAGTCACGAATAGAAAATTTAGAAAAGTTGATTTTAAAAAAAGATGAGGAATTAAAATCACTAATACTACAAACGACGACGCTTGATGCTTCTAATTCAGAAAAAGAAAACCCTCAGAAAAAAGTATTAATAAAAGGAAAAGGAAACTTTGATCAAGTATTTAATGATATTAAAGAAAAGGAAGAATGTTTCTTAAAAAAAGATGGGTCACAGCCTGCATATAAAAAAGAAGAATTAAATGACCAGCTAGTGACTATTGAAAATCGCGAAAAAAAGGTCCAAGAAATGTTGGATTCCCTTGGTACGGCACTTTTAATATTAAAACAACGTCATGAAGAGGTCAACCGAAAAGAAGAAACCTTGAATCGTGAGTACTTAAAATTAAAAGAAATCGAAGCAATGTATTATGCATCAAGTGGTATTGATAATCTTAGTTCAACTTTTGGTCAAATTGCAAAGAATAATGAAAATACAACTGAAAATAAGAAGACTTTGATAAGAAAGAACAGCAAGGAGTGAGGCAATGAAATTAAGTCTTGGAAAATGTTGGGGATTACTGATTTTTGATATGATTAGTTTAGCCCTTTCGGGATATGCATTTTTATTAGGGTTTCAAATTTTAGAAACTTTACCAAATGCAAATGCATTTATTATTTTAATGGGCTTTTTTGTAGGAATAAAAATAATTGTATTGTCAATATATGATTTAAATAAAAATTTATTGCTTAAAAATATTCCTTTTATTGCAGCTTTGATTTCAATTATTGGAAATGGGATTGTTTTTGGAGTCTGTTGGTTTTTAGTGCCGGATGTTCCGTTATCTTTTTTTATTGGATTGACACTATCTGATTTTATAATGATTCTGTTAGCGCACTTTTTATGGTGGGTTATTATTGGAAGAGAAAGCCAAAAGTCAAACAAACAAAATTTAGAAAATAAGGGCGTTCAAGAAAAACAGGAATTGAGAGATCAGAAAAACGAAGAAAGCAAGAGCCCTAAGAATAAGAGAAAAGAAAGTAAAACAAAACGAAAAAGTTCAAAAAAAGATAAAAACGAACGAAAATCATGGCTGAATCAAGCAGATGAAGAAGAATCAGAATATGATAGCATCTTTACAGCGTTGTTAGAGAATGAAAAAAAAACCGAAAAAAATCCTCGCAAATTAGATGAAATTGATGACTATGATCATGAAAAGCGTTATCAAACCAGTGAATTTTTAAAAGATATTCAATTGAATTTGGAAAAAGAACATCAGGAAAATGGACAACAAAAACGAACGCAGTCAGGAAATGATGCATTTAGAGTTGAACCAATTGAAAAAAATAATCCAAAAGCGCGATCGAGTGCAAATCAAGATCAAAGATCGGTTGGAAAAACACAAAATTCTCCAAAATTAGAAGTGAGTTTTGATTCTGAAAACCCTCAAAAGAAACAAAAGCCCAAAAAAATAAGTGAGTTATTTGATAGTAATCCTGAAGATGATGTTTTGTTAAATGCTAATTTTGTTACACCTGAAATCAAAGAAAAACCTTTGAAAAAAGAAGAAATAAAACCGAATAAAAATGACATTTTAAAAGCAAACAATACAACAGAAATTGAAAAGGATCATCTGATAAAAAATGATCAGGGTTTAAAAAGAATCACTATGAATCAAGAAGAGAAGTCAGAACCAAAAGAAACGTTATTAAAAAGCGACGATGATTTTATAGCCGTAGAGAGACGTTTGAATTATTTATTTAGTGACATTCAAAAATCAATGAAGGAAACAGAGTATCTCCAAGGTGCAGTAGCCGTTTTTCATGAAGAAATTGAAAATTATACGTCGATTGCAGGCGATGATAAAATCATTGCAACAGGAAATCTGATTCGAGAAAAATTAAAGGCGATTATTGACAAACAATTTGTAGTTGATGAGGTGCTTGATGATTTGATACGGCTTTCAAAATTAATTAATAATCGAATTGATGATTTAGATGTGATTGAAGCAGGGCTTAATCAAAGGAAAGTAGTCTTAGATCAAAAAGAAGTTTTGCGTGTTGATAATACGATAAAAGATATTACAGAAGGAGATATTGAAATTATGCCAAAAGAAATCATATTGGAAAATCTTGATTCTGAATTTATTGTGGATGAAGAAGATTATGAAATGGTGCGAAAATATTTAACACAGAATCAAGAAAAAAATAATTAAAAGAAATATGAAATTGAAAGGAATATAAAATTGACAGTTGATTTGTATTCCTTTTTTATATGAAAAAAATTGGAATAAATGGAGGGATTATAAGTAATCATGCAGGGAAGAAGCAAAACAAGACAATTATAATCAAATTATGCAAGATGGAGAGATGAAAATTTCAAGAAAATATTTTTTTATTGCGAATTATAAAAAAAAATGGTATACTTTTTAGTGTATTATAGTGGGTGTATTGAGTGAAAATATGCCTAAAAATTATATTTAGGGGGAAAAGAAATGAAAAAGATGGCAAAGCTCGGCATTTTGGTTCTAGTAGTTGCGATGATGTTTTCATTAGTTGCATGTTCAAGTAGTGATACAGCAACAAGTGATGAAAAAATATATACAATTGCAACAGATACAACATTTAAACCTTTTGAATTTGAGAATGAAAAAGGCGAACGTGTAGGAATTGATATTGATTTATTAGCAGCAATTGCAGAAGATCAAGATTTTGAGTATGACTTAAAAGCAGTTGGATTTGATGCAGCGCTTGGAGAAGTAAGTGCAAAACAATCAGATGGTATGATTGCTGGTATGAGTATTACAGATGTACGAAAGAAAACATTTGACTTCTCTGATCCATATTTTGATTCAGGGGTTGTCATGGCAATTTCAAGTTCAAATGATACAATAAAAACATATGCTGATCTTAAAGATCAAAAAGTGGCAGTTAAAAATGGAACCGAAGGTGCAAATTTTGCAGATTCAATTAAAGAAGAATATGGCTTTGAAACCGTTTCATTTCCTGACTCAGCCAATATGTATGAAGATGTAAAAGCTGGAAATTCAGCAGCGTTGTTTGAAGATTATCCTGTTATTGGAGATGCTATTGCAAGTGGTGTTCCATTAAAAATGGTAACAGATATGGAAAAAGGAAATTCTTATGGATTTGCAGTATTAAAAGGTGAAAATGCAGAATTGATTTCTATGTTTAATGCCGGTTTAGCAAATTTAAAAGCAAATGGAAAATACCAAGAAATTTTAGATACCTATATTAAGAACTAGTTTAAGGTTTATAATTGAAAAGGTTATTTAATTAAATCATCTACTAATAGATTTTTCTATTAGTAGATGATTTCTCTCAGTTATCTAAAAGTGTTTATTCATGAGAGAGTAAAGACTATTGGATAACAATATCCATCATAAAGGAGGTTGACGTGAGTATACCAGAATTAATTGTGCAAAACTGGCCCCGATTATTAGCGGGACTTTCAATGACAGTTCAACTGACTATTATTTCCCTAATTATCGCAGGTGTATTAGGGCTTATTTTTGGTTTGCTGTCTGTATCAAAGAAAAAGACAATGAGAGCAATTGCTCTTGTATATGTTGATGTAGTAAGAGGTACACCATTAATTGTGCAGGCATTTTTTATTTACTTTGGAATTCCAGCAGCACTTGGGATTCGATTAGATGCAAATTTAGCAGGAATTATTACCTTGAGTTTGAACGCGGGAGGTTATTTAGCAGAGATTTTCAGGGGCGGAATAGAATCGATCAGTAAGGGTCAAATGGAAGCAGCACGAAGTTTAGGCTTGCCTTATGGTTTAGCAATGCGAAAGGTTATTTTACCTCAAGCAATTCGAACAATGACACCAGCATTGATTAATCAATGTATTATTACATTAAAAGATACATCAATTCTTTCAATTATTGGAATTCAAGAATTGACTCAAACAGGACGATTGATTATTGCTAATAATTATCAATCCTTTGAAGTTTGGACAATTGTTGCAATGATGTATTTTGTGATTATCATGATTCTTTCTAAAATATCAAAACGAATAGAAAGGAGAATGTCTTATGGGAAAAGTGAAAATAACGAATCTTAAAAAGAATTTCGGAGAATTAGAAGTTTTAAAAGATATTAATTTAGAAGTAACAGAGCGAGAAGTGATTTGTATTATTGGCGCTTCTGGTTCGGGTAAGAGTACGCTCTTGCGTTGTATTAATGCTCTTGAAGAAGCGAGTAGCGGAAAAGTTGAAGTTGATGGTAATGATATTACAGGAGCACATGCAGAAATTAATAAATATCGACAAAATATAGGAATGGTTTTTCAACAATTCAATTTATTTCCACATATGACGGTTTTACAAAACATTTCCTTTGCGCCGGTTTCCTTAAAACTAAAAACGAAGAAGGAAGCGGAAGAAAAAGCGCTTCAGCTATTAAGGCGTGTGGATCTTGAGGAAAAAGCGAATGCTTATCCAGATCAACTTTCAGGAGGACAACAACAGCGTGTGGCCATAGCCAGAGCTTTGGCTATGGACCCAGATGTGATGCTTTTTGATGAACCAACCTCTGCATTAGATCCAGAAATGGTTGGTGAAGTATTAAATGTTATGAAAAAGCTAGCAAAAGAAGGGATGACAATGATTGTCGTTACCCATGAAATGGGATTTGCAAGAGAAGTAGCAGATCGCGTTATTTTTATTCATGAAGGTTACATTTTAGAAGAAGGACCTCCAAGTGAATTTTTTGGAAATCCTAAAAATGAACGAACAATTAGCTTTTTAAATATGGTATTATAAGAAAACAAGACTCAGGGTAGTATTAAATAGATAAAAGTTAGATAAACCATTCCATTTTGCGATGGTTTCAACTCCCGTGCCGACCAATTGTTAATCTGTTTGGCTTGCAATTCGAACAGGTTACCGCTAATTACTGTTGCCGTATGCACACACCATGATCTAACAATTATCGCTACTATTTTATTGTTGTCTACAGTTTGACCATTCCATTTCTGGGATGGTTTTTTATTTTCTTTGATAAAGATACACTAATTCGGGTAATATAATATACAATGAATGAAAAGAGGTAGTAAGATGATCAAGATAAAAAATAAAATATTTGAATGCTGGATTTTTTTAAAACGCTGTGTTTTAGAGAACAAGTTAAGACTGGGGATTATTCTTTTTATGATTCTAGGATTGATTAGCTTTTTTTTCCCGTTTATGAGTTTAAAAGCGGATGTTTCAATAACAGGATTTATGGATAATACTTTAGAAATTATAACAGATAAAAATGATATTATGAGTTTTAGTTTAGGGGATTTTGTATTACAAGAGCCGATCGATGAGATTGAAATTTTTGATATAGCATTAGGAGATATTAAGATATTTGAGACGCCCATATTGGAAATATTAAGAAATCCTATTCCGGATAAAGGGATTGTTAGTAAGGCAGATGCGATATTATCGAATCCAGCTCTAGATTTTCTGGTTGATCCAGAAATTCAAAAAGTGGTTACGGATAATTTAGCGATAGGTGAAGATATTAATTACGTATTGACAGGAACGTGGGATGTGATTCAAAATGCGAAAGAAATAGTAGGAGCAGTAAATCAGATTTCAATACAAGCGCAAGAATCGATGAAAGAAGTTAACGAAATAATGGCAACCGTCGATCAGTATAAAACAACAGCCAATAGTGTGATTTTTAGTTTGTTTTTTATAGGAAGTGCGATAACATTGTTATTGTTTTATAAACCAGCGCCAATGGGTATTTCAATTGGAATAATAGGCGCATTAGTGTTCGTTTTTCTGGGAATAGGGATTGGTGTGGGTTTTGTAAATGCAGAGGTTAATAATCAGTTATTAGGGATAACTACACAAATGAATGCAGAAATTCTTCAAGGGATGAGAGATCTGTTAACAGCAACATTAGGAGATTTAGGTAATTATGTTGCAAATTTCATGGGGAAGCAAGCGAACTATGTATCAATGACAATTTATCTTAAATTAGGAATTGGTTATTGGATAACCACACTTAGTTTTGTAAGTGGATTAATTTTATCAATTATATTAAGACATAAAAATAAAAAAGTGACAGTAAGTAATAATCTCGAATAAAAAAAATCATATAAAAAAAGCAACTTATTTTTAGTAAGTTGCTTTTTTAATGCTTAATTAGAGTTCTTTATTTGACGAGTTGTGAGATTTTTATACTTTGAGTATGCTCGATTGGTTCCCAAATTTTAATCGGTTTAATGAAACATAAAATATTGATTGGAATCCATGAAACAAGATAAAACCAAAAAGAAAAAAGAGAAAGGGAATTGACTTGTTTGATTTTTTTGCCTTCGAGCCAAAGAACCATCGCAGTAAAAGCAACGCTAAATAGTAAACCGCCAATTGAAAATAGAAGCGCAAAGGTTAATGCATTTGACCAAATACTGGTGGTTATAAAAAGCATAATTAAAATAATAAATGAACAAATCGTATAGATAAAGGTAAGGACTTGAACAAAAGGTGCAACTAAAAACATTAGAATATCAAAAGCACAATAATTTTTATCTTTTATAACGCAGTTAATTAATTGATGTGAATATTGATTAAAACATTGAATAGTTCCTGTGGACCAGCGTTTACGTTGAGACCAGGATTGATCAAAAGTTTGAGGATGTTCATCGAAGGTAATTGCTTCAGGAACCCAAGCAACACGGTAGCCTTTACAAATACATTGCGTTGTGAATTCGATGTCTTCGGTTAAACTATACGTCTTAAAACCATCTTCGCGAAGAACATTCGCATGGATCATAAATCCTGTTCCATTTAAGGTTGCAGAACCGCCAAGTTTATGACGCGCAAGGTTTAAAAATCGATTAAGTGTCCAATAAAAAACGGATTGACATCCTGAAACCCAGGAATCATTAGGGTTTTTACTATCACGATAACCTTGAGCAATTTTTGCACCAGAATCCAGTGCATTATTCATTGATGTGAAAAAATGTTGATCCACAACATTGTCTGCATCAAAGATACAAAAAGCGTCATAGATATCATTGTTTTGAAAAATCGAATCAAAGAATTGTGAAAGGGCAGCACCTTTTGATTTTACTTCGGATGAACAATGCATAATTTTTGCGCCGTGTTTTAGGGCAACTGCTTCAGTTTCATCCGTACAATTATTAGGAATGACGTAAATATCAAGGAGTTCTTTTGGATAATCTTGTTGACGTAAGCTTTCGATAAGATTATCAATGACTTTTGATTCATTTCGCGCAGCGATTACAGCTGCAAAACGATGCTTCGAAGAAGCCTCGTTGTATTTATTATGTTTTGTATAACCAAAAATTCCAACGAAAAAATAATAGGCACCATAGATGAAAAAGGGTATACCTAAGATAAATAATAATAGAAAAATATCTGAAACCATATGAATCCTCTCTTTATCAATTCTTTTGACAGTATAGCATAATACAACCACCATGAATGATACGTCATGGTGGTTGTGCTCGTCTACATTCTTAACTGTTTATTTTGATTCATTGTAACATGAAAGAGTTTAATGAGCAAGAAATCAAGGGGTTTACTAAGGGTAAAAGGCTGTAATTTTAAGGTAATATAAAGGTTCAGATTTAGAAGATTTATAAATCTTCTAAATCTTTTTTGATTGTTGTTGTTCGAGGAAGGGCATTGCGCTTTTGATTGCCATAAAATTTCCAGAGTATGAATAGTCCAACGGGCCAAAAAACAATGGTCCAAAGAATAGCCCACCATCCTGATTGATAAAATGGTTTCTTAGTAGAATTATTGGTGGTAATCACACCATCCGGTTCAATAGGCGTAGGGATTGTTTCATTATTAATTGCATCGTTGTTGTTTATATCCATTTCTTTTCTCCTTTTTCTAGTTGATATTTTTGTTTTTACCCTAAATAATTTAGGAATAACACGATTGTGAAATAAAACAATAAAGGACTGTTTTATTAGTAATAATAGGAAAAAAGATATCAAATTGGTTAATCAAATGAATGAATCAATAAAAAAGATACCATTAGAAGAATTTCTAATGGTATCTTTTTGTTGACAAACTCTCGTACCGACTAATTATTAATTTGTTGTATGCTTGCAATTCGTACAGGTTACTGCTCATTACTGTTGTCGGATGCACACACCATGATGTAACAATTGTCGGTACTATTTTATATGTTTATCTATAGTCTCATACCATTAGAAGAATTTTTAATGGTATTTTTAATTTTACAAGTATTGAGATAACGATTCTATTTTTCAGTTTTTTCAAATTGTGAATTATAAAGATTAGCATAAAAACCTTTAGCTTTGAGAAGATTATCATGAGTCCCTTGTTCGATAATGTTTCCTTCATTCATTACTAAGATATGATCAGCATTTTTAATAGTGGATAAACGATGTGCAATAACAAAGTTTGTTCGTCCTTCCATGAGGTTATCCATGGCTTTTTGAATTAATACTTCTGTTCGTGTATCCACAGAACTGGTTGCTTCATCTAAGATTAGAATTTTCGGATCAGCAAGGATTGCTCGAGCAATCGTTAGGAGTTGTTTTTGTCCTTGAGAAACATTGCTTGTTTCTTCATTTAGGATCGTATCATAGGAATCGGGTAAAGTATGGACAAAATAATCGACTTGTGCAGCAATCGCCGCTGCTTCAATTTCTTCGTTGGTAGCATCTAAACGACCATAACGAATATTATCTCGAATACTGGCATTATATAACCAAGTATCTTGGAGAACCATTCCGAAGAGATTTCGAAGATCGTTTCGACCAAAATCGTTAATATTGTGGCCATCAACAAGAATTGCACCGTCATTAATATCATAAAAACGCATCAGAAGTTTAACAATGGTCGTTTTACCAGCACCAGTTGGGCCGACAATTGCAATTTTCTGGCCTTTTTTAACATGGGTACTAAAATCTTTAATAATCAGTTCATTTGAATTATATCCAAAACTCACATGATCAAAGTCGACATTTCCAGAGAGTGTTGATAAATCAAAATCAGTTGTTTTTTCTTCGATTTCTTCGGGTTCATCTAGAAAAGTGAAAACACGTTCAGCAGCTGCAGTGGTTTGTTGTAAAACATTTGAAATATTTGCAAGCTGTAAAATTGGTTGGGTGAATTGTCGAACATATTGTATAAATGCTTGAATATCACCAACGGTTAAACGTCCGTTAACTGCTAAATAGCCTCCCAGAATACAAATAGCGACATAGCCAACATTTCCAATAAAAGTCATCATTGGCATCATTAATCCAGATAAAAATTGGGATTTCCAAGCAGAACTATAAAGGGTTGTATTATAATGATCAAAAGTTTTAAAGGAAGCTTGCTCACCGTTAAAAGCTTTAACGACATCATGACCACTATACATTTCTTCAACATGTCCGTTAATATGTCCTAGATAAGTTTGTTGTTCTCCAAAATATTTTTGTGAACGCTTAACGATTAGAATAACAACAATAAACGAAATTGGAACGATACATAAGGCAACAATCGTCATTTGCCAACTAATCGAAAACATCATAATCAGGATACCAATAATGGTTGCAGTTGATGTTATGAGTTGGGTAATGCTTTGATTAAGGGTTTGATTGACTGTTTCAATATCATTTGTTAAGTACGATAAAACTTCACCATAGCTGGTATTATCGAAATATTTAAAGGGGAGTTTATCTATTTTGGCAAAAATATTTCGCCTAAGATCGTAGGTGACTTTCATAGAAACCCCTGTCATAATATAACCTTGAATGTAGGAAAAAATCGCAGACAAGATATATAAACCCAAAAGGAATAAAATAATTTCTCCAATATAAGTGAAGTCAATCCCTTTTCCATTATCGGCAATTATATTCATAACCCCTTCAAAGATGGCGGTGGTTGCATTTCCTAATATCTTTGGTCCTACAATCATAAAGACGGTGGAAGCAATAGCAAAAAGGACAACGAAAATGAGACGTATTTTATAGATTCCAAGATAATGACCCAGTTTTTTTAGGGTTCCTTTAAAATCTTTAGGTTTTTCATGAGGCATCATAGAGATGCCGCCAGGTCCGTGGCCCATTCCTCCGGGACCTTTTTTTTGTTGTGTTTCTTTTGTTTGTTCATTATTTATATTTTTCATTGTGTAAGTTCCTCCTCTGAAAGTTGTGAGGATGCAATTTCTTTATAGGTTTCACAATTTTTCAATAATTCGTGATGGGTACCAATTCCCATGATGTGACCATGCTCAAGAACAATAATTTGTTCAGCATGCATAATGGTATTGATTCGTTGAGCGACAATAAGAATGGTACTATCATTAGTATAGTCTTTTAAGGAACGTCTAAGAGCAAGATCGGTTTTATAATCCAGTGCTGAAAAACTATCGTCAAAAATATAGAGATCAGGTTTTCGAACAAGTGCTCTGGCAATGGAGAGGCGTTGTTTTTGTCCCCCAGATACATTACTTCCACCTTGGGAAATATCTCGATTAAGACCTTCAGGACTTGATTTAACAAATGATTTAGCTTGAGCAACCTGAACAGCAATCGTTAGATCATCGTCAGTCGCATCCTTATTTCCATAGTGAAGATTCGAAGCAATTGTTCCTGAAAAAAGAATCCCTTTTTGTGGAATATAGCCAATCTTTTCACGAAGATTATGTTGTGTTATATTTCGAATATCAATATCATTAATTGTAATTTCACCGGCGGTAACATCAAAAAACCGAGGAATAAGTTTTATAAGTGTTGATTTCCCAGATCCAGTTGATCCAATAATAGCGGTTGTTTCCCCAGGGTTTGCGGTAAAGGTGATATCATTAAGGACATTTTCTTCAGCACCTTCATAACCAAAATTGACATGATTAAAACGTAGAGTGCTTCGGGTATTTATTGGAAGATCAAGTGGTAGGGGAGGATCGATAATACTTGGTTCAATCGCTAAGACTTCTTGAATTCGATCACCAGAAACAGCAGCTCTTGGAATCATGATGAACATCATTGAAATCATTAAGAAAGCCATAATAATTTGCATTGCATATTGCATAAATGCCATCATATCTCCGACTTGCATTGCAGAATCGGCAATTTGTCCAGCACCAACCCAAATTACTAAGAGTGTAACGCCATTCATAATAAACATCATTGTGGGCATCATAAAGACCATAATACGGTTTACAAAAAGATTGTTTTCAGTGGTATCGCGATTCACTTTGTCAAATCGTTTTTCTTCAAACTTTTGATTGCCAAACGCTCGAATAACCATAAGGCCAGTAAGATTTTCACGAGTCACTAAATTAAGTTTATCAACAAGTTTTTGAATTAATTTAAAGCGTGGCATTGCAATGGTAAAAACAACGGCAATAATAGCCATGATAATAATGACTGCTAAAAAGATGATCCAACCCATCGATGTGGTTTTTCGAAGGGCCATAATAATCCCTCCGATACCTAGGATTGGAGCGTAACATAGGATGCGAATCCCCATGATTAGCATGGTTTGAATTTGGGTGATATCATTGGTTGTTCGAGTGATTAAAGAGGCGGTTGAAAATTTATCAAATTCATTATTAGAAAAACATTGAACCTTTCTAAATACATCACGACGTAGCGTTTGAGATACCCCAGCAGCAATTTTAGCAGAACAGAAGCCTACAGCAATAGCAGCAGAAATACTTACGAGGGAAAGAAGTAACATGATCCCTCCGATTTTCAAAATATAGAAGGTTTGCATTTGATTGATATTCATCCCAAGTTCGGAATAAAATTGTCGTGTAAATTGTGTTGCTGTTTGGATTTGAATGCTTTCAGGAGTTTGAGAGGCTTCGTTTCTAGCGTCATCGAAAGCAGTCGGTGGAAGTTGCGTTAATACGGGCAATGATGCATAAATAGGGGCAAAATCCATCGTTGTCATATTTTCTGAGTCTGTAGAATCGCTTGAATCAGGATTTAGCGAACGACTAAAATTAATAAAAGTCCACGTGGCTTCACCGAAAATAGGATCAAGAAGATCATAAATTTTCGAATCTTGTTGATTTAATAGATAGATATTTTCTGTTTCCAAAAGTGGATAGGAATTAATGTTTTCTTCATAAAGACTACTCTCCTTTTCATCGGTTTGTATAAGCGTATACGCATTGGTGACCTCTTCTTTTTCGTCAGAGGTCATAAAGGTTGTCATAAGAGTAAAACCGTTTTGACTAATCGCTTCAGGAGTAGCATTTTTAATGCCATTTTGTTGAATTCCGATGTTTACAATATCGGACATGTAATTAGGAAGATTTAAATCAGAGATCGCTTGAACAAAAAGTAAGCTAATAGCAATGATTAGTAAAAGTAAATAGGGCTTTAAATAACGGCCTAATTTTATCATGGTGTTTTCCTTTCAGAGTTTATTTTTTTGTGATCAATTTGATTAAAAGCATCGGATAATTTATCAAGGAGTTCAATGAGTTCTAGGGTTTGTTCTTCACCAAGAATGTTCGAAACTTCTTCATATAAATCGGAAAAAGTTTCCGAAATTTGTGCTTCTAATTTTCTGCTTTTTTCAGTAACATTAACATAGACTAATCGACGGTCTGAATCGGTCGTAATGCGTTTCAGATAATCATGCTTAACGAGGTTTGAGATCTTTTGAGAAGTAGCCGGCATGGAAACATTTGCAATATGACTGATTTCTGATATTTTTACCCCAAGTGGCGGAATAGTACCATGATTTTTTGCTTCTATTTTCATTTGGTCATAACGGTTAATAATGATCATTAACATAAAAAATTCATGTGGTTTTAGATTTCCAAGATTCATATGGTGAAAGTGATGGATATTAAATTTTTTGATTTTTTCAAATGATTTGTACAAGAGAAGTCCATTAGTGTTCATAAAAAATCCTTTCATAAAACAAATATTTAGCTGAGGGATAGTTAAACATTATAATAGTTAAGCTGGGTTAAGTATTATAAGTATAACCTAAAAATTTTTAAATGCAAGACATATTGAAAATATGAAAAGCGTTACAGATTCGAGTCATGATATAATAAGTGATAATCTAACGAAAAAGATAGGTAGGAGTCGCAATAAATCATGATAAATAAAAAGAATCAAAAATATGAATTAATAAGGAAAAGAAAGCTGGAAGTAAAAGAATGAAAAAAATCATAAAATATGCAGTGACACAAACGCTTCCTGTAATGTTTGGATATTTATTTATGGGAATAGCATTTGGTATTTTATTAGAACAAGCAGGTTATGGATGGCTTTGGGCGTTATTTATTAGTTTAACGGTTTATGCTGGATCAATGCAATTTGTTCTTGTTGGATTATTAGGGGGAGGAATGGGGGTGTTTTCTTTAGTACTCTTAACGCTATCCGTCCAAAGTCGTCACATGTTTTATGGCCTATCCTTTATTGAAAAATTTAAGGCAATGGGAAAAGCTGGGTGGTATATGATCTTTTCATTAACCGATGAAACCTATTCGCTGCTGTGTGGGATGAAAATTCCTGAAAATTTAAACAAAAAAAAAGTTTTTATTGCGGTGGCAATTTTAGATCAAGGATATTGGGTGATTGGGTGTACATTAGGGGCACTCTTAGGTGGCATCATTGGATTTGATACCACAGGAATTGATTTTGCAATGACGGCCTTGTTTGTTGTGATTTTTATTGAACAATGGTATGGTTTTAAATCGCATCTTCCAGCACTGATTGGTATGGGGAGTGCGATTATTTGTTTAATTATGTTTGGCGCAGAGTCATTTATTTTACCTGCACTGATTCTTACGGTAGGGGTATTACTTATTTTAAAAAACAAAATACCGATAGATGAACCACAGGAGGTATGCAAATGAATTCAGAATGGATAACCCCTTTATTAGTTGTAGCTGTTGTGGCTTTGTGCACTTTTTTTACCAGAGTATTACCTTTTGCATTTTTTGGAGGAGAGAAAAAAGTTCCTGAGATTATAAAGACATTAGGTGAATTGCTGCCACCAGCAGTGATTGCAATATTAGTGATTTATTGTGTGAAAAATATTGATTTTTTTGTAACACCTCATGGATTTCCAGAGTTGATTGCGATTGGATTGGTTGCACTACTACATATTTGGAAGCGAAATAATCTTCTCAGTATTGGTGGTGGAACGGTTGTGTATATGATTTTGGTTCAAATGGTATTTTAAAGTACAATAAAATTGATTTGAAATATCAAAAAAAAATGTTATAATCATACATGTATAATACAGATAAAATCAAGGTAAGGTGTAACGATGTTAGAGATGCTTATCGAAGCAATAGAAGAATTAAATGAAGAAGAGACGTTGAAAATTGTTAAAAAATGCATTGCAGCAGGGATTTCAAAAGAAGAAATTTGGTATGCACTTAATCAAGGTCTTCAACGTGTAGGAATACGTTATGAGGAAGAAGAGTATTCTATTGCAGATTTAATGGTGGTAGGTATTATCTTTGAGAATGTTTTGCAGTTTACTAAAATTGATATTTATGAAGATATAAAAGAAATAGACAATAATCGTATCATTTTATTAGGAACGGTTGAAGGTGATATTCATGATATTGGTAAATCTATTTTCAAAGGAGCTATGCAAGCAGGAGGATTTATTGTAAAAGATATTGGGGTTGATGTAAAAGCAAAAACCTTTGTTGAGGCAGCTCAAAAATATCATTGTGATATTATTGGAATTAGTGCGGTGTTAACAGATTCCATTGTTTATGTAAAAGAGGTTATTGAAGCTTTTGAAACGGCAGGAATAAGAGATCAGGTTAAAATTATAATTGGTGGATGTATTGCAAATAAAACAGTAAGCGATTTTGTTAAAGCAGATGCTTACACAAAGTCTGCTATTCGTGGCGTACAAATTTGTAAGGAATGGTTATAGATGTGGGTAGTAATGAGATAAAGTATTTATCAATTGCAGAATCAATTCGACTTAAAATTTTAAATAAAATATATAAAATTAACGATTTATTACCTTCCGAAAGTACGCTTTGTCAAGATTATGATGTTAGTCGAATGACAATTCGAAAGGCAATTGAGGTATTAATTAGTGAAGGATATCTTTATTCATCTCCAGGAAAAGGAACTTATGTAAAGGCTTTTTCGCTAAATAAATTTGATGTAAATTTTAGTGTAAATGATGTTTTGCTTAATGGATTTACAAATGCAACCCTTTTGCATGCAAAAATAATGGAGCCAACTATTGATTTAGTATATCATCTTCAAGTGGCACCGAAAACAAAAATTCTTTGTATACGTTGTTTATTATATTTAGGAAATGAACCCATTGCATTAGATGAAAAATATATGCCGTATTTTCCAGGTATGAATATAAAAGAAGAAAGCTTTATTTATAAAGATATGATTGGGATTATTGCAGGAGAAAATAATATTTATGGTTGTAGGGAAGAAGTATTGATTACAGGTATATTTCCAGATGAAGAGATTAATCAATATTTTCCAGAGCTTTATAAAAAAAAGATGTTCATGGTTCTTTTTGAAGAAAAATTATTTGATGCAGATGGAATTCCTATGGGATATGGTCGGTTGATTGTTGATAGTCGTCAATGTATGATTAGAGGGAAATCTCGGATACAGGGAGTATAAAAAATGAAAACCTATGAGAAAATTTCAAAAGATATTCAAGAAAAAATTGAAAAAGGCATTTATTTAGAAGGACAGCAATTACCATCATTAAGAGAATTGTCAAAAACATACGGTTCAACAACGGTTACAGTAAAGAAAAGTTTAGGAATTTTAGAAGAAAAAGGGTATATTAATACCATTGATCGTCGAGGATCATTTGTTCGAACTCAAGAAAATCATTTATATACATTGATTTTTCATGAATTAAAAAATATTGATCAATTAAGTGAAACAAAAATTATTAAAATGGAAGAAGCTGATTCAAAAACATTTCGAGAAAATTTTAATATTGAAGGGAATGAGACATTCAAATGTATAAAAATTCAGAGAATGCTTTATCAAAAGAAAATGCCGATTGGATTAGATGTTAAGTATTTGGTATGGGGTTCAAAAATATCGTTGCCAATAAGAAATAGTAAACATTTAGGTGAATCATTAGCTTTGGTGTTAAGTAATTATGATATTGAAAAAAATCTTGAAATAACCGTATTGGAAAATAATGAAGTAGTTAGAAAGAGTCTTTTTTTAGATGAAGAGGATCCAGTTTTTCGATTCCAGCAAATTTATCGAACCCTTAATGGTCAGTTAGTAGGTGCTGGAGAGACATTTGTTCCGTGTAATGAAATTAGAATAAAAATTCAAAATTAGTTGATTAATAAAAAGTAAGATCGAAAAAACACTTTTTATTGATCATTTTTTTTGTTGAAAAAATGAGTTGGAACAAAGCAGAAAGTTTAATTAAAAAATTGTATGATAGAGAATAAAAGATGGTGTTGCAATCGAAAAAAATGGTAACAGTTATATACAGGATATATAACTGTTACCATTTTTTCCTAAAAAAATATTGACATAACAATAAAATCATGCTATATTTGTTGCATACTTGTATATGACAATGAAGGAAAAAACGTTATTATTTTTATTGTTGTTTACATAAAAGGGGGTAAAAAAATGAATAAAAATGAAGTTTCTGTTGAAAGTCTAAGTAAATTTACTCGGGCTTCGGTGCTCACAATTATTAGTAGTGGTGCAGTTGTTGTTTATCTAACTTTTTTAATTCGGTATGTTTTTTATGAACCAGTACTCCAAAGTTTAATGATTTCTAATGAACAATTAGGGATTTTATATGGATTATTTGGAACAACGGCTATGATTTGCTATTTGCCGGGTGGTATTTTGGCAGATAAGGTTCGGGTAAAATATTTAGCGACAATTGGGTTTGCCTTATCGGCAGTTTTAACTTTTTGGTATTCGACATTGCCAAGTTATGAGCAATTATTAATTATTTTCCCATTAATGGGAATGGCAACAACCTTAATTTTTTGGGGGATTCGATATAAAGGAATTCGATTAATTAGTACAGATGTATCCTATTCAAAAAATATTGGAATTAGCTATGGAATTGTTGGGATTGTTGGTTTAATTATAAACTTTATTTCAATGGGGATTTTTGGGATGTTTGAAGAAATGGCTCAAGGATTTAATATGGTATTAATGTTTTACGCAGGATTAAATCTTTTATTTGCGGTAGCATCTTTTTTCTTAATTCCAAAATTCAAAGATGAAATTGTAAAAAATCGAAAGAAATTTGATTTTTCTGAACTTCTTTTGGCTGTAAAACATCCTGGAGTGTGGTTAACAACACTTTGTATGTTTTTTACTTACACCGTATATACATCATTGAGTTATACTGTACCTTATATTCAAGGAGTTTTTGGTGCAAGTGTAGTATTAGTAGCAATAATAGGAAATATTAGAATGTATGGAATTTCATTATTTTCGTCACCAATTATTGGAACATTTGCAACAAAAATAAAATCTCCTGCAAAAGCAATTATCATATGTATGTTAATTACGGCAGCGTGTTTATTTGTTTTAGTGCTTGCGCCAGAAACATCAGGTTTTATGATTCCAGCGATTATTATTATTATGATCCTATCCTTTTTTATTAGTGGATCATATGGGGTTACATCGTCATTATTTACAGAAACGCGAGTGCCTGCAACTATTTTTGGTTCAGCCAGTGGGATTTTATCACTTATTGGATTTTTACCAGATATGATTATTTTCCCAATTGCAGGGAGATGGTTAGATAATTATGGAAATCAAGCATATAATTATATTTTTATTGTAATTGGTATTAGTGCATTATTAGCATCAGGCTGTGCATTTTTAGTAATTCTTTATAATAAAAAGTTAAATGAAAAAAAGAATTTAGAAGAAATAAATTAGAAAAATAGGAGATTAAAATGGAATTTGAACGTTTGTTTTTAAAGCAAGAAGATATTGAATTTATACATGAACAATCGGTAAAGGTTTTATCAGAAACAGGTTGTATTTTTGAAGATGATCGTGCGATTGAAATTTTCAAAAAACATGGAGCAAAAGTCGATGGTTACACGGTTTATTTTAATGAAGCCTTAATAAAAAAAGGATTAGAAACAGTGACGCAATCATTTGATATTATTCGTCCTGATGGAAGTGCTTATACCATGGGAAATGGAAGTAAGACAATGGCAACTGCGGGAAGTCCTCCTTATATTATGGAAGATGGGAAATTTAGATTTGCCTATAAAGAAGATTATCTTGATATTTGTAAATTAGCTCAAACGAGTGATTGCATCGATATGACCCACCTGCTTCTTTGTGATACCTATGATGTGCCACGAGAAAATCGTGCTTATTGGATGACGGCTGCCTTATTGAAATATACCACATTGCCTATTAGCTTAACAGCGTTAGCAACAAAAAAGGATAATTCAGGTGTGGTTGCTAGCAAGGTAATTCAAATGATTCAAAAATTTATTGGTACAGAAGATCAATATGTAGCAGTTGGATGCATTAGCCCAATTTCACCTTTAGCTTATGTTAAAGATAGTTTAGATTCTATGTTTGTATATTGTGAAAAAAATCAACCCATTCAATTGGCGGTATGCTCGCTACCTGTTTTAACAAGTCCAGCCAGTGTATTAGGAACATTTATCCAAAATAATGCAGAACTATTAGCAGTAACGGTGCTTATTCAATTGATTAATCCTGGATTACCTGTTTTTTATGGAAATACGTCAACATCAACAAACTTAAGGGATGTATCAATGGCACTTGGCGATTCCGAAACAGCTTTGTTATCTTGTGCATCGGCAGCAATGGCAAAATATTATAAAATGCCGTTTAGAACGTCGGGAGCATTAAATGATGCAATTGATATTGATTATCAGGCAGGTGTTGAATCGACAATTAATTTAATGACTGGGGTTATGAGTGATACGGATTTAATCTTCTTTAGTTGTGGTATGTTAAGTGGTTTCAATGTAACGTCATTAGAAAAATATATAGTAGATGAACAATTAATTAAATTGTTATTGCGATATCGAAAAGGAATTGCAATTGATCGAAATAAGGATTATGCAAAAGAAATTCATAAAGTTGGGCCAAGAGGTACTTATATGAATGGGCGAACCCCAAAAGAATATCGAGAAGAACATTTTGTTCCAGATATTTTTGTGAAAGTTGATTATAATACATGGCAAACGGATGATCAAAAAACAGTTCTTGAAAAAGCAACTCAGAAAGTTGGACAACGACTGGAAGCTTATATTGAACCAGAAAAAACAAAGGATCAAATAAAAGTTATTGAAGAATACATAAAATAAGAAATTTGAGTTTGTCTAGAGTCAAAGACAGGGGAAACCCTGTTTTTTTCTGTTTATGATATAATAATTCGGTTGATAAGGAGGAAATATGGAAAAACAGAAAAAAGAGTTATTAAAGGATAAAGAATTCCCTAAAATAGATAAAACGATTTTCTTTGGAGCACTTATTTTAATGTTAGTAGTTTCGGGGGTCTGTCTTATGTTTCCGGAAAAAGCTGTTGAAGTTTCGGAAATTTTGAGAGTTTTTGTAATCAAAGAGTTTGATTGGTTCTTTTTATTAGTAGGAATTTTTGTATTTATTCTATGTATTGGTATTGGAAGTAGTTCTTATGGAAAAATTATGCTTGGCGAAGAAGGAGAGAAACCTGCATATTCTTTTGGCAGTTGGCTTTCAATGATTTTCTTTTCAGCCATTGGTTCATCGGCGATTCTTTGGTCGGTGTGTGAGCCTTTAAATTATATTATTAGTCCTCCATTTAATTATAAACCATTTTCATTAGAAGCTTTTAATATTGCAGTGCCATATGGACTTTTTCATTGGGGACCAGTAGCGTGGTCTTTTTATGCATTGTCTGGTTTGGTAGTGGCTTACTATTTTCTAGTGCTTAAACGAAAAAATTTAAAGATTTCAGGAGTGCTCTCTGATCTTATTGGCGAAAAAGCGGCATTAGGGATGCCGGGAAAAGCAATTGATATTTTTTCAATTTTTGCGACATTTTGTACTTTTGCACCAGCACTGGGACTAGGTGTGCCTTTATTAACTGAATTAATTTGTTCGCTAACAGGATGGAACAATAACCAAGAACTCCAGATTGTGGTTTTAGGGGTATGGATGATTCTTTTTTCTCTGAGTGTATATCGAGGTTTGGATAAGGGAATTAAAATTTTGAGTAATTTTAATATGGTATTACTCATATTTGTAATGAGTTTTGTATTTATTGTTGCAGGAGGTGGAAGAATTCTAGGAGCAACATTGGAAGAATTTGGAACATTATTAGTTTTTTTTCCGAAAATGAATACCTATATCGATACTTTTAACGGTGGGGGATTTGCCCAAGATTGGACGGTGTTTTATTGGACATGGTGGATTGCGATGGTACCCTTTATGGCTATTTTCATTGCAAGAATATCAAAGGGACGTACCATACGACAATTAATTTTTGGTATTGTAGGAGCAGGTTCAGCCGGAACAATGGCTATATTTTGTATTTTAGGAAATTATACCTTGATGCTTCAGCAAGCGGGAATTGATTTAGCTGGTATTTATCAAAAATCTGGGAGTGCAGCAGTTATTCTTGCAATGCTTTCACAGTTACCGTTTAGTAAGGTGATTATCGCAGCAATGATTTTGCTATATTTTATTTTTATTGCAACCTGTGTAGATTCTTGTGCGTTTACAATGGGGTGTATTTCCTCTAAAACTATGAACCCAAATACACAACCTTCACGGATTAATCGATTAACCTGGGCTTGTGCTATTGCTTTATTAGGGGTGGTGATCTTAAAGCTTGGCGGCGGTTTGGCAGCGATGCAAACCTTTGTGGTTGTGGTTGGTTTGCCAGCTGCACTGTTGTTAATTGCTATGGTTATTTTGCTATTTAGATGGCTTCGAGCAAGCAAAGAATTAAAAGAAAAAGTAGTGCAACAGGATGATTTCGTAGCGAATTCAGTTGATTGTCAGTTGATATTTACTGAGTCAAGTACTCAAAAGTTATTGGATCATAAATCACAAATAGGATAAGGATAGTAGAAGAATTAGCTAATTAAAAAATTAATAGCGTTGAATTAAAGTGATGCGATTAAAAATTTGATTTTAATTCCTTGTTTCGTATACATTTTTTCATGTTCAGTTTCAATATTATTTGGATAATCTGAGGCGTGAAGATCACGAATAAGAGTTTTTATCGTAAAACCAGATTCTTTTAAATAGCTAAGAGAGTCATTAAAAAGATCATCATTGTCTGTTTTAAAATAAATTTTACCATTAGAAGATAAAAAAGTTTTATATTTTTCGAGTTGCTTTGGATGGGTTAGGCGTTTTTTATGACAGCGTCTTAACGGCCAAGGATTACAAAAATTAATATAGATGCGTTCAATAGTATCAATTGGAGAAAGAATCATATCAATGCGTTCAATATCCCAAGACATCAATTGAATATTATCAAGGGGAGCACTATGCACCTGATAAGTTGATTCTATATTTCGTTTGGCTAAGCCAAGAACTGCATCAATTAAATCGATGGTGATAAAATTAACAAGAGGGTTTTTATAACCTAATTCGGCCATAAAAGTACCTTTACCACAACCTAATTCAAGATGAATTGGTTGTTTTTTTTTGAATTTTTTTTGCCAATTTCCTTTGTGTATTTCGGGGTTAATCTGAAAAAAATTACAGGCCTCTAATTCTGGTCGTGCCCATTTTTTGGGTCGTAGTCGCATATGTTTCTCCTTTTCAAGGGTAAATAATGATCAATTGTAACATAAAGTAGTCAAAAAAATAACTTATTTTTTCAAAAGATAGATCGATAAAAAAATGGTTTGATTATTTATGACAATTGGATCCTTGACGATTGGAAAGTAAGACGGTATAATAAAAAAGACTAAAAAGCAATATAAGGGGAGTGGAATGAATAAAAATAAGAATAGGCGAGTAAGTAGGAATATTATAGTCGTAAGCATAATGTTATTGATTCTATTAATTAGTAGTATTGGAATAATTGTTTATAAATATAATCAAATGGATGCTAGATTTGAAGAATTTATAGCTCAACAAACGGAAGATGACGAAAAGATTAAAGAAAATCATTTTGGGCAATTTTCAGGATATACATTTTTAACGGAAAATGAAAAATCAGCGTATTTTCAAATCAAAGAAATGATTAAAAATTTTGAAACTAATGTTGTGATCTATAAGGATATAAATGAAGAAGAACTTGGATATGTACTAAAAGCCATCAGAATGGATTATTCAGAATATTTTTGGTCAGATGATTTTTCATATACATCATCATTTGATAATGAAAATATTTTTGAGGTGAATGTAGAATATCCATATAATCGGGAAGAAAAAGAAAGAAGACAAGCTGAAATTGAAAAAAAATATGAAGCATTTATTTCAGAAATGCCCTTAGAATTAGATGAATACGGGAAGGTAAAATACGTATACGACTATGTCATTAGAAATACAAATTATCAAATAAATCCAGCGGAAGATCAGAATATTTATAGCGTATTTGGGCAAAATGCTTCTGTTTGTACAGGATATGCAAGAGCATCTCAGTTTCTATTAAATCGATTAGGAATAGAAGCAAATATTGTGCATGGTATGGTTGGAGAAGAGTCTCATTTTTGGAATTTGGTTTGCATTGATGGCGATTATTATTATATGGATCCAACCTGGGGGGAATTAGAAACGGACGATATAACAGAGCCAGAAAAAAATATAAATTATGGTTATCTTTGTATTACAAGCGAAGAATTAGAAAAAAGCCATATGATTGATCAGTCTTTGGTTAACTATCCAGAATTTACAAGTATAGAAGCGAATTATTTTATTCGCGAAAAAACAAAATATGATCTAAATCTAAGAACCGATCAATTACGTTTGCAAGCAGATATTCAAGAGGCGATTTATAATGGTGAAAAATATTTTTATTTAAAGTATACGCAGGAAGAAAATTCTGAATTAGTTGAGAACTTAATTGGTGAAATTACAGGTTCTTTTCATTGGTATGGTGATGGATTTCAATTAACTAAAACAGTTTCGCTTTATTAAATTGCATCATATTTTTAAAGTTAAAAAAAGGTTATAAAAAATTTAATCGTATTTAAAAAAATATGACATGATGGTGATGCTATAAAGCCCTAGACTGAGATATTTCAATTTAGGGCTTTGTGTTTATTCCATTGCAATTAAATGAACGTTATGTACACCCTTAATTTCTTCAAGTAGAACAAGGAGTTCTTCAATGCTTAAAAGCAAATTTTTTCCGTCTAAGGTTACAATTACAATTGCAGAATGATTGATCGGGATATCTTGATGAATGGTGATAATACTGGTTTGTTGTTCTTTTAGGAGATTGAGAATGATCGAAAGAATCCCTTGGCAATCATCTAGTTTAAAAGAAAGAGTGAATTTTCGCCCAAAATCTTCGGAAGGTGTAAAAATATAATCTTTATATTTGTAGTAAGTACTTCGGCTAATACCAACTTTTTTAACGGCTTCACTGACAGATTTGCATTGGGATGTTTCAATAAGAATACGTGCATTAATAACTTTAATATAATAATCTGGTAATATTTTTTTGTTTACAATCAAATAATCTTTTATCAACGGATTAACCTCCAATAATTTGAACACCCTGATTGTCAGGGCTAAGGGTTAGCATTTGCCAATCAGTCATTTTTTCTTCAATAAAGTTTGCCATATTTGATGAAAATGTGGGATTGCTTTTAGAAACAACGGTTAAAATGGTTGGGCCAGCACCACTAATGCAGGAATTAAGACAACCAAAATCTCGGGCTTTACGGGTAATGGAATCATAATGTGGAATAAGCTTTTTTCGATAAGGTTGATGAAGACGATCCTTCATACATGTTTTTAAATTGTCTTCTAAACCATTAACGAAGGAAAGATAGGTTATTGTTGCTTTAGCAATATTATGAGTTGCATCAGAATGACTGATTTTTTTAGGTAAAATATTGCGTGCATCACTTGTTGATAAAACAAAGTTTGGAACAAAAGCATAAAAATCATAACAAGGATGAACCGTGTTTTTTATATAAATATTTTTATCATAATCATTTAAAGATACGACTAATCCACCAAAAATTGCAGGGGCAACATTATCAGGATGTCCTTCTAATTTAACAGCGATATTAAATAAATCATCTTTTGAAAGTTGGTTTCCAGAAATAGAATTGGCGCCAAAAAGTCCTGCCACAATACAAGTCGCGGAACTTCCCAAACCACGACTAATGGGAACGGCGACATCACTGTGGATAGATAAGCCTTTCGGATGATAATTAACTTTTGAAAAAACTTCTTGCATTGCACGATAAACCAGATTTGTTGTGCCTTGATATTTCCTTTCAACACCACGGATTGTTAATTTACCATCGCTTTTTTCTTCAAAACTAAAGGTGTTATAAATATTTAGCGCTAAACCAAAAGCATCAAAACCAGGACCAAGATTGGCACTAGTAGCAGGGACAATTACTTTAATCATGTTTATTCACCTGGGTATTTAAAAAATCCAATACTGAGTCAGACATGGTTGTTTTATCGCATTGGATATTATGACGATTTTCTTTTTTGTCTAAATTTTTAAGAGGATTTGGAATGGTGGTGTTTGTTTTTGCTGCAAGCTGATTTAACAAGGTATAATCATCTTCTAAATTGGGGCCGAAAATACTTTCATAAACAGAACGTCCAAATTTATAGGGGCTGGCAGTAGATACAATCACGGTTTTTGTGGAATCATGGGTATCCTTAAGATAATCATCATAAACTTTGTTAGCAACAGCAGTGTGAGGATCCATGAGATAACCTGTTTTTTCAAAAACAGTTTTTATAGATGAGGCTGTTTCTTCTTCATTCGCAGTTCCAGCGTAGAAAAGTTGTGCTTTTTCCATTAAAAGTTTTGAGACATCATAACTGCCTTTATTTTCGAGTTCATTCATAAGCTTAGAAACAATCGTCGGATTTTCATCAGATAGATCGTATAAAAGACGTTCAAGGTTACTAGAAATTAAAATATCCATAGAGGGGGAAGAGGTTTTATGAAAATCTCTGTTTTTATTATAGGTTCCTGTTTTAAAGAAATCGGTTAATACATTATTCGCATTAGAAGCGCAAATAAGTTTGTTAATTGGAAGTCCCAATTGTTTGGCATAATAACCAGCAAGAATATTTCCAAAATTACCTGTTGGGACAACAAAATTAATGAACTCACCTTGAGCAATTTCTTGTTGTTTTAAGAGTTCAAAATAGCTATAAAAATAATATACAATTTGAGGAAGTAGGCGACCAATATTAATTGAATTAGCAGAAGAAAAAATAACGTTTGATTTTATAAGTTCTTCTTTTAATTTAGGGTTATTTAACATTTCCTTTACCCCATTTTGGGTATCGTCAAAATTTCCCGAGATACCAACGACACAGGTGTTATCGCCATGCTGGGTGAGCATTTGTTTTTCTTGAATGGTGCTTACGCCATCTTTTGGATAAAAAACAATAATACTAATATCATCGACATCAGCAAAACCCTCTAAAGCGGCTTTCCCAGTGTCTCCTGAGGTTGCGGTTAAGATTAAAATTTTGTTGCTATTGTTTGCGTTTTTCATTGATTCAACCATAAGATAGGGTAAAATAGTCAAAGCCATATCTTTGAATGCACAGGTTGGACCATGATACAGTTCGAGAAAGAAACGGTCACTTATTTTTTCTAAAGAAACGGGTTCTTCATTTTCAAATTTACCAGAATAATAAGCATGGTTTATTGCATCATTAATTTGTTTTTCACTAAAATCTGTTAAAAAAACAGAAAAGATTGATTGGGTTAATTCCCCATAATTTTTTTCTTTGAGTTCAGAAAGATTTAGTTTGGTTTGATGAATAAAATTAGGAACAAAAAGTCCACCATCAGGGGCTAATCCTTTTAGGATTCCTTGAGATGCATTAACAATGATGTCTTTGGATCGCGTGCTGTTATAATTGTTTTTCATGAATTTCCTCCAAAATTAAATGGTATAATGAGAAAAAATCTTCTCATTAGGGTATTGAATATCCCTTAAGTATATGATAGAATGTTTTTCATGAAAACACAAGTGTTTTTATAATAAATACATATACGAGGTGAATAATCATTGAATATTGCACTTTTAGGCTTTGGAACCATTGGTTCTGGGGTTTATGAACTTATAAATTTAAATAAGGGAAAGTTTAGAAGTAATTTTACAGTTGATTCAGAAAAAAATCTTAGTCCGATGATTACTAAAGTTCTTGAACGCGATACAACAAAAGAACTTGGAGATTCTGTTGGTAAAATTGTTACCGATCCAAAAGAAATATTAGAAGATGATACCATCGGTCTAGTCGTTGCTTTAATGGGTGGAATGGATTTTGAATATGAAATGATCAAAGCATGCCTTAAAGCAAAAAAGCATGTTGTAACCGCAAATAAAGCAGTAATATCAGAATATTTTTCTGAATTATTAGGATTAGCCCAAGAAAATGGAGTTGTATTACGGTATGAAGCTTCAGTTGGTGGTGGAATTCCGATAATTGGTAGTTTAAAAGAAGAAATGCGGATTAATCGCGTGACTGAAATTAAAGGCATTTTAAATGGAACAACGAATTTTATTTTATCAAAAATGACGGAAGAAAAAGCAGGATTTGAAGAAACGTTAGCGTTAGCACAATCGATTGGATTTGCAGAAGCAGATCCTACAGCGGATCTTCAAGGCTATGATATATCCCGAAAATTATCCATTCTTTCTTCAATGGCATATGAAGGCATTATTCGAGATGAAGATGTCTATAAACGTGGGATTACAGATATTCAGGCAGCGGATATTGAAATGGTAGAAAGCATGGGATATGTAGTAAAATATCTTGGGCATTCTATTTTACAAGGAAAGCATGATGTTTACGCTACAGTAGAACCTGTTTTGTTTAAAGAAGCATCCATTATGAGTAATGTGAATTCTGAGTTTAATATTATTTCAATTACTGGAGATATTATTGGAGAACTTCAATTTTATGGAAAAGGTGCTGGAAAAGATGCCACAGCCAATGCGGTAGTGGGGGATGTTTTATATATTATTAATAGTATTGGTGAACAAAAATTGCCGGAACCTTTACGTCTTAACCGAAAACTCAATAAATTGGGAATAGCAGGATTTAAAGGAAAATATTATTTGCGAGCAATTCTAGAGAATGAATTAGCGTTAGATCAAGTATTAGAGGCAATAGAAACGATTGCAGATCGAAAAACGGTGATTGTAAATAAAAATGAAGTGTATATATTAACAAATAGCATTGAAGCAAATAATTTCAATAATATGGCAGAAAAATTAAAAGAAACCGTTCCTAAAATTTTTTATGCACGTATTTATGAATAAGGAAAGAGTGACAAGGGAGAATGCAAGACTTAATTGTACAAAAATTTGGTGGTAGTAGCGTTGCCAACGTCGAGTGTATTAAACGGGTAGCTCAACGCATTATTGAAACAAAAGAAAATGGTAAAAAAGTCGTGGTTGTGGTTTCAGCAATGGGAGATACTACGGATGATTTAGTTGATTTAGCGAATCAAATTAATGAATCACCTCCTCATCGTGAAATGGATATGTTATTAGCAACAGGGGAACAAATTTCGATTTCGCTATTAGCAATGGCAATTCAAGCAATGGGTCATGATGTGGTGAGTTTAACAGGTCCGCAATGTGGAATTCAAACATCAAGTATCCATAAACGCGCCAGAATTAATGGAATAAAGACGAAGCGCATGGAAAAAGAATTGAATGATGAAAAAATTATCATTGTTGCAGGATTCCAAGGGATTAATGAAAACATGGATATCACAACGCTTGGGCGAGGGGGATCAGATACATCAGCGGTTGCTTTAGCGGTTGCCCTTAAAGCTGAACGATGTGAAATTTATACAGATGTTGATGGGGTGTATACCGCCGATCCTCGTATTGTTAAAGAGGCGTCTAAGATTAATGAAATTTCATATCAAGAAGTGTTAGAAATGGCGAGTACGGGAGCAAAGGTTTTACATCCGCGCTCAGTGGAATTAGCAGAAAAATTCAAGGTGCCACTTGTGGTACGATCAAGCTATAATTATAATGAAGGAACCATTATTAAGGAGGATGTTATTATGGAAAAAGTATTAGTTCGAGGGGTATCCCTAGATGAAAATATTGCAAAGATTTCGATTTTTGAAGTGCCTGATCAACCAGGTATTGCGTTTCGATTATTTAGTTTATTAGCGAAATCAAATATTCATGTCGATATGATTGTTCAAAATGTCAATCGTACATCGGTAAATGATATTTCGTTTACAATCGATGTTGAAGAATTACAAGAAGCGGTTTCAGTTGCTCAGAAATTTGCTTTTGAGGTAAATGCACAAAAGGTAGAATATGATCAAGGGGTTGCAAAGCTTTCAATTATTGGAACTGGGATTGTTGCAAATGCTGAGATTGCTTCTAAGTTTTTCGAGGCGTTATTTGAATTAGGAATCAATATTCAAACAATTAGTACATCGGAAATAAAGATATCATGTTTAATTGATAAAGAACGTGGAAAAGAAGCAATGGTTCATATTCACAAAAAATTTGATATGTAATAAATCATAAGCTCTAAGATCGCTTAGTACCAACGGTCTTAGGCTTTTTTTATTTCCTTAATTTTTGTTTTACCCATTACTTTACCCATTAAGAATATTTTATTGTGTTTTTTGCGTGCATAATATTTCATTGTGGAGATCATCCATTTTTCCAGCACTGGTTGCTGAAATGTTTTTCAAAACATGGGTATAGATGTTCATTGTCATTGAAATATCACTATGACCGAGTAATACCTGAACTGTTTTAGGTTGTTCTCCTAATTCAAATAAACGGGTGGCATAAGTATGGCGTAGAGTGTGAATTTTGAAATGCTCAATCTGATTATCTATCAAGATAGTATTAAGTGATGTTCTAACGGAACTAAAGGCTAGATAGCCACCTAATTTTGTACCAAAAACAAGGTTAATATTTGTATATTTATTTTGAAGTCTCATTTTTTTTTCAAGTTCTTTTATTTTCAATTCCTTTAATCGATGCAGTAGAAATGCTGGTATCGGAACGGTACGAATACTATTTTTTGTTTTTGGTGAAGTAATTTTATTCATGTATTTCTTTAAAGTCCGATCCTTAACATAAATCATTTGTTTGTTTACTGAAATTTCTTTATTTTCAAAGTCAATATCATCCCAGGTTAATGCTAACAGTTCCCCAATTCTTAATCCAGTGTTCAAGGCAGTTAAAAATAATACTTCATAAGTTGCCCCGGATATAGCCTTAATAAATTTTGTTTGTTCATCACGAGTTAAAACGCTGGAAGGTTCTTCTTCTTCATCTTTCTCTATGGGAGTAGGAATTTTTATTGCTCTAGAAAAATCAACCATTACCTTTTGATTAGCAAAAGCATATCTGATACATGGACAGATTGTTTTATGAATCGATTTAACAACATTAATTCCTTTTGTGTTAATTATGCTGGAGTAATAACTTTGAATATCTAGGGCATTAAGTTCTCTTAATCGAATTTTTTCAATTGGTGATCCTTTGATGTGGTTGTCATAACACACATAATAATTATGGATTGTTCCTTCTTTCTTTCCATTTATATGAACAGTATCAAGCCATTTTTTAAAGTAATCCCCAAAATAAGCTTTTTCAGATGTTACTCCCCGATCTAGTTCATTCTCTTTACTTTTGATTTTACTTTTTAATTCTTTTTCAGTTTTTGCATAAAGATCAACCGGCTTTCTAGTATTATTATGATACATACGATAAAAAAAATATTCGTTGCCATTGATAGTCTTTTTTTTAAATCTAGTTCTGGACATTAATATCATCTCCTTATATTATCTCGTTTTTCTAATTTTCTTGTCACCTTGTCACTAATCAATTAAGAATCCTATAATAGAGCCATTTAAGACGGTGACAATAGATTGATTTTCTTGTCACTCTCTTGTCACTCTCTTGTCACTACCCTATAAAACAGAAAATCCCCCTAACTGTATTAGTTAGTGGGTTTTATTGTGATATAAATATCTATCTATTTTATTTCAGGTAATAATTTTGAAAATTTTTCCGCTATTTTTATTGAATCAATACCTATTTCTTGATGTGAATAGAATTTTGATATAGCCGCTACTAAATCTTTTATAATTTCAGTTGAATCATTTTCGTCGTCTAAATATATTTTAATTGATTTAATAATACCAAAAGCATACACCCAAATGCCTTTTTCTTCATCTGGGAATAATTTTTGAAAATTATCGATTCCAAAAGAGGATATTCTTTTAAGTGATATATCAAAAAATTTACTCTCATCATACAAAGGGTTGATTTTACCATCACTGAAAAGAAATTCTAACATTTCTGCAAAAACACCAACACTGATGTAAAGGGCTCTTAAGGAATAGTCACTGCTACTATTTACCTCAGATTCTTTTGAAATTTTTATTTTAAGATCAAACAATTCTATTTCTAAGGTGTTTTTTTCTTTCATGAGAATACGAATGGTTTCTCCATCAATTTGCGTTTCATTTAATAAAACATCAATTTGTTGTTGCACTTCTGTTTTTTTTTCTTCCAAGGTTGCGATTCTAATGCGAATAAATTTTTTATTGATAGCTTCAGCAACTTCATGGGATTGTTGATTCATCTTATTTCGCATTTCATCAGAAACTGATAGGTCAACTAATTCGTCAAGTTCAATTTCTAAGGCTTTAGCGATTTTTTCCACAACAGCCATTGTTGGGCTTCTTTCACCTCTTTCGTAATTACCAATACTATTTTGAGCAATACCAGATTTATCAGCTAATTTTTTTTGTGAAAATCCGTTTGCTTTTCGTGCTTTTCTTATATTATTTCCAATATTAGAACTCATTATTTTTACCTCCTTTAGAAAAATAACTACGTTTGTAACCATATAGAACCATATTAGTCTTAATAAAAACTTAAAGAACACATATATAGTTATAAAACGCTTGTAATAACTACGAACGTAGTTTAGTATATAAATACACAAAGAAGTATTATAAAAAGAAAGAAGGTGAGGACATGAACGAACAAACAAAAGAATATGGATTGATGCTTGATATACATCAAGCAATTAATTTTTCAGGACTTCCCAAGGCTCAATTATATCGATTGGCTAGAGAAGAAGAAGATTTCCCAGTTTTGAGATTGGGTGGAAGAGTATTTTTCAACCGTGACGGATTGATCCAATGGCTCCAAGATAATACCGGTAATAGAACGATGTGTTTATAAAAAATCTGTGATTGCCTAGAAATAGGAAGGCCAGATTATGAAAAAAGGGGAATCTATTTGAATTCTAGACAAAAAACGAGAGAAAGAAAGCAAAAAAGAATTAAAGAAGAAAAGATTGAGAGAAGTTCTCATAATCATTTAGATTTAACGGCTTATGAAGCCGTGAACAATATTGTTAAGCAGCAGAAAAGAGGTGAGACAGATAAATACAGAAGCAATTGAAAAATACAATTTTTTTCCTTTAGTTGGGTTGGAAAAATATGAAAACAAACCTTATGTAAAGTGGAGTAATTCAGATAATTGGATTACAAATATTGAACAACTTAAACAGTTGGAAAATAAAACAGGTGCAGGTCTTTTAACCGGTGAAAAATCTGGAATAATGGTAATAGATTTAGATGTAGATCATGTGGATGGTGTTAATGGTATTAATAATTTTAATGAATTATGGCAAGAAATACCTAATACACTAATAATAGAAAGCCCTAATAATGGATGGCATATATATTATAAATATAAAAAAGGATTGAAAAATCGTTCAAATTATTTTGCAGGTATAGACCTAAGAACAGATGGCGGATATATTGTTGCTCCAGGAAGTAAGAGAAAAAAGAAAAATGGAAATATGGGAGAATACAAAGTTATTATTGATCTTCCGATTGCTGAAATTCCAGAAGAATTATTTCAATTATTTAAAGATCAAGATGAAAAACAAAAAATAAAAAAGACCCATTCAGGCAAGACGGGTCAAGTCAAAAGCGGGCAAGCTATTGATAACAAAGAATTTAAAACTGGTGAGCGTAATGATAAATTATTCAAAGCTGGTGTAAGGAAATTTTCTAAATCAATTGAGCGTGATTTAGAAACAATCTTTGCATATATTATCTCATTAAATGAAGAAAAATGCAAGCCTCCAATTGAAGATGAAAGAGAATTGAAATCAATTTCTGAAAGTATTTATAGTTTCTTTCAAGACCGAGTGTACGATCAAAATGATAAGGTAATACCGATTTTATTAGTGAATAATTTAATGGCACAAAGGCCGTTATTTATCCGAGGAAATTTTGTTTTTATATATGATGATGAAAAAGGTTTCTATGAATTAGTAAAAGAAAATGAAATTCATAAAACATATTTTGCGAATTGTAAAGATGTATCAGATTTAACCCCACGAAAAGCGAAGAATTTTAGCGAATTACTTATGATGGTTGCTCGAGACGATGTTCAAAAATATCCGGAAAAAGATTTTATTAATTGCCTTGATGGCGTTCTAAATTGGAAAACTGGTGATTTTTTTAAGCATGATAGTAAATTCCGATTGACAACACAGATCCATGCGAATTGCTTAAGTTCCACAAAAACAGATTTTCAAACATCATATTTTAAGAAGTTTTTAGATGGGATCCTTGATAAAGAAACTCAAAAAATGCTTCAAGAGTCAATGGGGTTAATGTTAAGTCCCCATGCACAAGAAGTACAATCTTCATTCTGTTTTTTAGGAAATGGTAGTAACGGAAAAAGTAAATTAATGGATATTATGGCTCATTTAATTGGTCAAGAAAATATATCAAGTTTAGGTTTTTCTAAATTTTCAGGCGAATTTGATTTAGCTAGCCTTGAGGGAAAAAGTCTTAATTTAGTTTATGATGATGATTTATCAGAAGCTAATGGAAAAATTGGAGCAGCCTTTAAATCAGTAGTATGTGGGGAACCGGTGAATGTGAACAAAAAAAACAAAGATCATCAACCGATGCAGTTTAATATCACTCATTTTTTTGGTTTAAATGTAATGCCATCAGTAAGAGAAAAAAGCCATGGAATTTTTAGAAGAATATCTATTTTACCTTTTAAAAAAACTTTTGGAAGTGAAGAAGATGTTGCAGCCGGAAAAGCTGATTGCGTCAGAGATTCCAATATCACTAAAGAAATAATGGAAAATGAATTAGATCTTATTTTTCGCTGGAGTGTGGAAGGTTTGAAACGGCTATATTTCAAAGACTTTAATTTAACTATTAGTGAAGCATCAAAACAAGAGATGGAAGATTACAAAAGAGACAGTGATAGTGCTTATCAATTTTTACAGGAAGGAATTGAATCAGCACCAGGTTATCGGATATGTGTTAGCGATGTTATATGTGCCTATAATTTTTTCTGTGATTCCAACGGTATCAAACCGATGGATGGGCGTAATTTTGGAAAGCGTCTTAAAGCTTTAGGTGTACAACAAAAGAGAACAAATACAGCAAGATTTTATTTAGACGTAAAGATTAGGGGGAGCCAAGATACAAGTAAACCTTATATAGATAGTTTTACATTATTAGAAGGTGGAAGTCAGTAGGAACAGCAATTCTAAAATAAAAAAACAAGGAGAAAAACATAATGGAAAACGTTCAAACAGTAACAAAACAGGATCTAATCACAGAAACAGAAAATGCCGTAATAGGTTTATCGTTAAAAATTGAAAAATCTTTTTGTATTTTTAATGATCTAATTAATGATATTTTTTCAGTACGTATGGAAAATAAGGAAGATCTTGCGTTGTTTAAATTTAAATTTGATGACTATTCGACAAAAGCTTTTATCGTAGAGGATTACATATTAGAAGCTAGCAAAGAAGTAGAAAAAGTTGAAAAGTTGTTTGCTGAATTGATATACCAGAAAAGGGGAACAGAAACTAACGCTTTCAGTGAAGGAGTAAAAACAGCATCAATAATTTTTAAAAATAGAGGAGAACAAGAATAATGAAAATTAAAAAAATTGTGATGATTGATCCAAAATTAAATTATGGTTCTAGTTTTGGTAATACATTAGAAATACTTGACGAAAGTGACTATGCCACAATGGACGGATTCATGGCAATTCAATATGGTAAACAAGCGATATTAATTAATAAAGCTCATATTGTATCAATAGAGCCAACAAGCCTAGAAAGATGGTAAAGCGTTACTAAAATCAGAAAAGGAGGTAAACATTATCAGTATTTTTGATAGATTTAAAAGAAAAGAACCAGAACCACAGGCACTAGAAAGGGCGGAAATGATTTCAGGGATTAATAGTTTTAGTCCCTGGTCAGGTGATGGGTATAGCAATGACATTTATAGAAGTGCTATTGATAGTATCGCTAGGAATTGTGGGAAATTAAAAGGAAGTCATGTTGTAAAATATGCAGATCAAAATAAAGCAGATGGAGATTCAAGGCTTAATCGGATCCTCCAGGTATCACCGAACCCTTACATGAGTAGTTATGATCTGATATATAAAGCAGTCACGCATTTGTATTTATATAATAATAGTTTTATGTATTTACAAAAGTCAGACCGTGGCAAGTTGTTAGGAATTTACCCTTTATTTTCTAGCCATATGGATTTTATGACAGATAACACTGGAAGAATGTTCTGTAAGTTTTTATTTTCAAATGGGAAAGATTATATTTTACCATATAGCGATATTATTCACCTAAGAAAAAATTTCAATTCAAACGACCTTTTAGGTGATCCCAATAATGCAATTATGCCAACAATAGAAGTGGCTCATGCACAGAGTGAAGGCATGGTTAATTCTATCCAATCAAGTGCAAATATCAGGGGGATTATAAAATATACGGGTATTTTAGCAGGTGCAAAACTTGAAGAAACACGACAGACTTTTATCAATGATTTTCTTACTATGAATAATGACGGCGGTGTACTGATTCTTGATGATAAGACGGAATACACCCCCATCAATCAAACACCAATTAATATTAATACCGATCAGATGAACGCCATAAAAACAAAGATATATGATTATTTGGGAGTATCAGAACAGATTGTTAATAGTAGTTATAATGAAGATCAATTCAGTGCATTTTTTGAATCCACATTGGAGCCTTTAGCCTTACAACTATCACTGGAATTTACAAGAAAGTTATTCAATGATCGTGAACAATCATTTGGAAATAGTATTGTATTTGAAAGTGGGCGGTTGATCTTTAGTAGTAATAAGACAAAGGTTAACATGATTAAGGAATTAGTTCCTCTAGGGCTTCTAAGCGTTAATCAAGCACTGGAAATATTAAATCTTCCAAGTATACCCGATGGCGATAAAAGGCTTCAAACGCTTAACGTAGTCGATGCAGCACAAGCGAATAAATACCAATTACAGGAGGACAAAAAAGCATGAAAGAATACAGGATATCAAACATTAAAGCAGAAAAAAGAGATAATTTAACCCCGGCAGGAGTTGACCAGTCTTTTTTAATAAATGGTGTACCAATAGTATTTGACACACCAACAGTTATTAATGATCCGAAGGGTTCATATAACGAAATAATAACTCGTGGGGCATTAAATGATTGTGATATATCAGATGTAAGACTTTTATATAATCATGATTTGGATAAGATCCCACTAGCAAGAACACCAAAGACAATGGACTTAAAGATAGACCAGGCAGGTTTATCCATGAGTGCAAGTTTACCCGACACCGAAGAAGCCCGAAGCGTTTATCAAGCAGTAAAACGTGGAGACCTTAGCGGAATGAGTTTTGCGTTTACCGTACCAGCAGGCGGCGATAAGTATGACTTAAAGACAAACACAAGAACTATTAGCAAAATATCTAAGCTTTATGAGTGTAGTGTGGTAGCTTTTCCAGCTTATCCCACAACATCAGTAGAAGCTAGGGCACAAATGCAGAAAAGCGAAGCAGAAAAAAACAAAGAAACAATCAAAATTATGATTAACAAAATATTATTTAAGGGAGAATTATAAGATGAAATTTAAAACAGTAGCCGAAGCATTTAACAATTACAGAAATTCGAGTATTGAACAAATTGAAACAAGAGCAGCACAAATTAAGGGGACTATTGAAACAGATGCGACAGCAGACGTGACCTCTTTAAATATCGAAATTCAGGGATTAACCCAAGCAAAGGAAAACATTATGGAAAAAGAAAAAACAGCAGGAACAGAAGCCCGGGGACAATTCAACCCAATTACGGGTGGATCATTGGAAACAAGAGCAAGCGATGAAGCGATTGACGGGGACGTATTTGACAGTAAAGAATACAGATCAGCGTTCTTTAAATCTTTATTAGGACAAGAATTATCAACATTTGAAACCGCAGCATTTAATCGTGCGCAAGATGTTCAGAAATTAGAGCATAGAGCGGATGCGTTTAACACAGCTACCAATTCCGCCAGTGTTTTACCAACCGCAACATTAAATGAGATTGTTTCAAAAGCAAGAACTATCGGCGGATTTATGCCAGAAGCCAGAAGCTTCAATATCCCTACCAAAATTAGTGTACCAGTTGGAACACCAGGAACAAAAGCAAGTGTTCATGTTGAAGGTGTGAAAGTAGAATCAGAGAAAAATTCAGTAGCTAACGTGTCCTTTGATGGGTTCGAAGTGATGAAGGTATTTTCTATTAGTGCAAAAGCTAAACGGATGAGTGTACCAGCATTTGAAACTTACATGATCGATGAATTAACCAATTCAGTTATGGAATGTATCGCTGATTGGATGATTAACGGAGTAGGGACAACAGAAGGAACTGGACTTGAAACCATTGCATGGGTTAAAGATACCAATGCGATTGAATACACAAACGCAGATATTCCAATTTATACCGACTTTGTATCATTAATGGGTAAATTGAAACGTGGATATTCAAAGGGTGCGAAATGGTTCTTAAACAATGGAACATTATTTACTCATGTTTATAATGTTGTGGATTCAAACAAACGACCTATTTTTATTCAGGATCCTAAGAATGAAAGTATTGGATATATTTTAGGTCATGAAGTTGTTATTGACGATAACATTGCCGATGGTGATATTTACCTGGGCAATGCTAATTATTATGGTTATAACATACCAGAAGGAATTATGATTGAAGTATCACGGGAATCAAGCTTTAAATCAGGATTGATTGATTATAGAGCGTTAGCCGTAGCAGATGCGAAACCAATTGTAACCGAAGCATTTGTGAAATTATACGAAGCAAGTCTTTAATTAAATGCTAACACTTATTGAAGCAAGGGACTATTTAAGAATAGACGGCACCGACAACGACGGGATTATTTCACCGTTGTTGTTAGCCATTCCAGACTATATTGAGTTAACAACGGGAATGGATGCAGTACAACAAAAGGATGAACCGTTAGCAGAAACAGCGAGTAAATTCATCTTATTGAGTTGGTACAATCCCGAACAGGCGGATAGTGTAAAGTTAGATCGAGTGATTGAAAACTTGCTCAAAGGATTATCAGCGTTAGTTGTAAGAATAGAATAAGAAAAGTTTCGTAGCTGAAAATTCAGCTACGAGTATCGTGCAGATCTGAAAATTAAAAATATAAGAAAATATCACAGCCGAATTTTCGGCTATGAGTATCGTACAGATCAAAACATCAAACATATAAGAAAAGTTTCGTAGCGGAATTTTCCGTAGCCGAATTTTCGGCAGCGAGATAAGGAGAACACATGGCAAAAGCATATGCGGAAAGTTTTTACAACGGTAGAACATGGCGTAAAACGTCAAAAGCTTTTATGAAAAGTAAATATTATATTTGTAATCGTTGTGGCAAACCAGCAAGCATATGTCACCATGTGATTCATATTACACCAAAGAATATTAATGATCCAATGATCACTTTGAATTGGGATAACCTCGAATGTTTATGCCACGATTGTCACACCAAGCATCACTTATGCAATCCAGTATGCAAAGACGGGTTAATGTTCGATAATATGGGTAATTTAGTTAAAATTAGAGAAGAAACAACGCTCTAAATGGCGTTTCAAAGCGTTTTATAAGAATAAGTGTGTAAGTATAAGGGTAAAAGAGTCTAGTGTCACACCTTGTAAGAATAGATTAAAGATGTTCTGGTTTGATTCACAAATGGTTTTTATGTTTTTTTGTTGTAATGGGTTCTAACGACGAAAACAATTTACAAGGTGTGATTGTGGATTTTGATCCCCCCTATTGACGGTTTAAAGGCGTTACTCTGTACTTCGTATAGGGTACAACAGAAAAACCCTCCATGAGTTTTCGTATAACCCGAGGGGAAAACAATAAAAGAAAGAAGGACATACCATGGCGGTAAAGAAAGATAAACAAACATTGAAGGATATAGAAGATTTTGAAATGATATTATCAAAGGTTCAAACTGATAAAAAGCCGATAGCGGAAAAGCTAATAAAAGAATTAACATTCATGAATAAAATACTTGATACACTTAAAAAAACGATTGATGAAAATGGTCCAGTTGAAAACTTCAAACAAGGATCCCAGGAGTTCTTGAGAGAATCCCCAGCGTTGAAGGGATATAATACCACAATTCAACGATATAGCCTTTTATATAAGCAACTGGAAGGACTACTTCCAAAGACACCAACCGACACAAAAGGAAATGCCTTACTTCAATTTATAAAAAATGAAGAATAAAGAAAATTATATTTTAACTTATTGGAAGCAGATCGAAACAGGGGGAGTGATCGTATCCAAACGAGTTAAAAGACAATATCAAAAACTTGTGGAATCATTGGATCAACCAAAGAATGGCTATCACTTTGATATTAATCGAGGGACAAAACCAATAGAATTTATTGAAAAGTTTTGCAGACATTCAAAGGGCGAATACGCAGGAAAACCCTTAAAACTAGAGTTGTTTCAAAAGGCCTATATCATGGCCTTATTTGGCTTTATAGACAATTTAACAGGATATAGACAATACCGAGAATCTTTATTTATGGTAGCTAGAAAGAATGGAAAAAGTACCATGGCAAGTGGTATTTCACTCTATATGATGATTGCTGATAAAGAACCAGGAGCAGAAATATATAGTGTAGCCAGTAAAAAAGATCAAGCTAAAATTATTTTTGATGAAACCCACAACATGGTAAAACAATCCCCGGATTTATCTTGTTTTATTCGGAAAAGAAAATCAGATCTTTATTTTGATCCCACTTTCTCAAAATTTGAACCATTGGGTAAAAACTCAAACAGTTTGGATGGCTTAAATAGTCATTTATGTGTGATTGATGAATTGCACAGTATAAAAGATCGTAATATTTATGAAGTTATGAAGCAATCAATGAGTGCTAGAAGGCAACCATTAATGTTAATGGTGACAACATCAGGTACCATTAGAGAAAACATTTTTGATGATATTTATGCTTATGCTTGTGGTGTTGTAGATGGCACGTTTGAGGATGAAACTTTTCTAGGAATAATCTATGAACTTGATGATAAAAGCGAGTATAAAGAGCCTAAAATGTGGCAGAAAGCGAACCCAGGACTAGGGACAATTAAAAAGATTGACGATTTAAAAAATAAAATAAAACGTTCGGAGAATAGTCCTAATGATTTATCAGGAATCTTATGTAAGGATTTCAACGTCAAAATGAACGCCTATAATGCGTGGCTTACCTGGGATGATATCAATAATACAAAAACTTTTGATCTTGAGAAATTCAGGGGATCATATTTTATTGGTGGTGTGGATTTATCAAAAACTGGAGATTTGACTTGTGCCACGGCATTATTGATGGATCCATTAACAGAAGAACGGTTTGTTGCCCAAATGTATTGGCTACCAGAGGATACTTTTAATGAACGTATAGAAGCTGATAAAATCCCTTATGACAAGTGGCGTGATCGTGGTTTATTGCGACTTTGTAATGGTAACGTGATTAATTACAAGGATGTTACATCATGGTTCATGGATTTAGTAACAGTACATGGGATCAGTCCAGCATGGGTTTATGTGGATGCCTGGAGTGCTACATATTTCATTCAAGAGATGGAAAAAAGCGGGTTTAATATGATTAAGTGTCGACAAGGGGCTCAAACATTATCAATTCCTATGGAACGATTAGGAGCCGATCTTAAAGCAAAGAAAATTAATTATAATGACAATACAATATTAAAATGGTGCTTATCGAATACCAGCGTAACCACCGATAGAAATGACAATATCATACCAGCCAAAGCAAAAGCCAAAATGAAAATTGATGGAACCGCAGCACTTCTTGATAGTTACGTTGGATTGTGTGACCATTATCAAGAGTTTGTGGATGCAATTTAAGAAAGGAATAACCAATGAAAAAGAAATTAAAAGATAAGAAGATTCAGATTTTAGAAATAATTGAAATAGGTGAACCAGGAGAAATGCCAAAACAATCATGGGAACCAATTCATGAAGGCGGTTTATGGGCATATGTACGACAATTATCAGCAAAAGAATACTATGCAGCTGCAGCAATCCAAGCAGGTGAAGAAATGCTATTTATAATCAACTGGAGGGATGATATTAAATCCACAACACATGTTATTAAGTATAAAGACCAGTATTATAATATCAAGCGAATTGATACTTATGAAGGATATAAGCAAGACTTGCAAATATATGCAGATTATGGGACGGATAAAGCACCAAATACTTAAGAAGCCTTAGGGTTTCTTTTTTTATTTATACCAATATTTATTAATTAGTGACAATAAAAGGTGACAAGAGAATTTTTCTTGTCACTCAAAGAACCGCATAATAGAGCCATTGTGACAAGGGTGACAAGGTGACAAGAGATTTCAAGGTTCACACACGAATGTTTTTTTAAATAATTATACAAATTTTTTATATGCATAAAACTGTATAATTATGTTACCCATTATGTTACCCATTAAAGGTATTGTTAAATGAAACGAATAGAACATATATAGTATGTATTATAACGCATAACACTATATATTGTGCTTGGAATACAATAAGTTGCTTTTATAGATTCACAAAAAGTTTGATATGTAAAATTTTTAAAGCCTTGAGATCGTTATTATCAGATGATCTCAAGGCTTTTATATTTTTTTGTTTAAGTTGTAGGGCAAGAAAATCAGTAATAGGGATAAATTGAGTAGCTGCCTTTTTTTAGTTCGTTTTAACATTTTCAACCATTTTTTTAGATAGTTCTCAAGGAATTCTTTTTCAGAGGTAAGCCGCGATTAAGAGAATCCAAAACAGCAAGTTTTCAGGTTTAATAAATTTTCTATAATCACTATCGGTTTTTCGCTAAGCCGCATTGGTTAGAAAAACGAACATCAAGAATAAATTGTGTGTTTTGCGTTGCATAATCTAGTAATGTATCAATTAATTTTAATATTTGCTTACGGTTTCCTTTTAATTCTGTAGACATTGTTCCAACTGAGTAATTCAGATTTGAATTTTTTATAAGCTCTATTACATCATTTACTGATGTATTTATAGTGTTATTTTCAAGAGGAATAAAACTAACCTGACAATTCATTACTTGATCCATTTGAGACATAAAAAACCTCCTTCATTACCTTCGGATTTTAATTTATTTTCATATGACATCGATATCTTTGTTTCTTCAACTTGAGGTGGAATAAATAGGCATTGGTTAAAGTCTACTAAGTGATCTGAATAAAGGGCTTTCATTTCATCCATTGTCTTTAAACTTGCATATTTAAAAACACTATTTTCTTTAAATTCCGGGCTTGTATAAAGTTTTCCCCATTCACTGTTAGCGTTGATTGTTCCAATTACCATTTGACCGCCTTTATTTAGTACTCGAAACATTTCAGCGATCGCTTTTTTAGAATCATTCATAAATTCAAAAGCGGTCATTGAAAAGATACCCTCAAAACTGTCATTCTCAAAATTGAGGTTATAGACATCCATCATTAAAAAAGTGGTTTTTAAATTCTTCTTCTTTGCATTCTCCTCTGCTTTTTTTAACATTTCCTGAGAAATATCAATACCAACGACTTCATAACCCATTTCAGCAAGTCGCATTGAATAAATTCCTGATCCACATCCTACATCTAATACTTTTGAACCTCTAGGCAGGTTAAACTGCTTAAAAGCACATTGCATTTCAACTTCATCTGCATATTTACCCAATGGTGTCAAATACCAATCGTCATATTTTTTTGCAATAGCATCAAAAAAAGCCATCATTTCCTCCTTACAGTAATTTTAAAATTCTAACCCGAAGTTCTTGTAATTCTTTTGTCGCCATCGCTTCTTGGTAACTTACCCGTTTAATAGGCACGGGAAGTTCTTCTACAATGTGAGCGGGAGAACCATTGATTACATAAATCCGATCGGATAACAATATTGCTTCATCAATATCATGTGTAATAAATAAAACTGATCCTTGTATTTTTTTTAAAATCCCGATCAAATATTCCTGCATTTTCTGTCTGGTCATGGCATCTAATCCACCAAAAGGTTCATCTAGAAGCATGATTTCTTTTGAAAACATATAGGTTCTCAAAAGCGAAACGCGTTGTTTCATTCCCCCTGACAATTGATTTGGATACTTTTCTTTGTGATCTTCCAGTTCAAAAACTGGAAGCATTGCGATTACTTTTTTTCTCGCCTCATCTTTTTTCATGATCCGTAACTCAAGTGGTAGAATGGCGTTGTCAACCACATTTCGCCAGGGGAGTAAAAGATCTTTTTGATACATATAACTGACAATCCCAGTCTTCCCAGTGACCTCAAGATTATTCACCAGAACTTTTCCTTTTTCAGGTGTTAGCAAACCGGCGATGACATTGAAAAGGGTGCTTTTTCCACATCCACTGGGACCTAAAATGGAAACGAATTCTCCTTTATTGAGATAGATACTGACATCTTCAATAATATTTTTATGATTATATTCTTTTGTTACCTGTTCAACTCTGAGAATACTATTGTTGGGGTAGGAATTCATTGGTAAACGCCTCTTTTACGTTCAATTCATTTTCCAGTAAACCCTGATTATACATCCACTTGCTATAATTTGTCCAAATGGTTTCATTCATAATTCCCCATTGACTTGCATCCGACTGGTACTCATTGGCTAAGTATTTCTGTGAGGCTACTGCTAAATCTCGATCAATTTCAGGATTATCAAGCAGCAATAAATCTGCTGCTTCTTCGGGATTTTCAATCGCATATTCATAACCTTTGTTTACAGCTCTTAAAAATTTCTTAGTCGTTTCAGGATTATTTTCTAGGTAGTCTTCATTTGCAATAATCACTGGTGTATAAAAATCTAGGTTTGAATCAACATCTTGTAATCGAATAAAGTTAATCGGATAATTCTGCAGTTCAGCTGAAATCCCATCCCAACCATAATAGATCCAAGTAAAATCAACGTACCCATTAACTGCTGCAAAAAAATCCATCGCACCAATATCAATCATATCGACTTGATTAATATCGCCATTATCAATGGTCATAAGTCCTTTTAATGTTGCAACTTCCATGGGCGAACCCCAACCCCCATATTTTTTACCTTCAAAATCTTTTGGGGTAGTAATATTGCGATCCGTGGGTGAAGCAAATCCCGATGTATTATGCTGAATGATGGCAGCAATTGCTTTTACGGGTAATGGATTTTCTGCAGTTCTAGCATAGGTTACTTGTTCCTGGTAACTGATACCAAATTGACCTTGACCTGCCGCAATTAAATCCGCACTTCCGCCTTCTGATGGTTGAATAATTTCAACATTTAAACCTTCATCTTCAAAATAACCAAGTTGTTGGGCTACATATAATCCCGTATGATTGGTGTTTGGCACCCAGTCCAATACCACGGTGATATCTTCAGCTTCCTTTTGGGTGCAACCTGTTAGCCCAATAATTAACATACCTATTAATAGCAGTAAATAACGTTTTTTCATTTGATTTCCTCTTTCGATTTTTCCCAAGGCATGATAGCCTTTTGAATTATTGTAATACCATAAAAAATGGCAATAGATAAAATAACAATCACCAGAATTGAGGCAAATACCAGATCAAGGGCAAATGAATGCCTTGCTCTGAGCATATAGACACCTAATCCTGCTTTTCCGCCAAGCCATTCACCAATAACCGCTCCCATAATGCTATATGTTGCTGCAATTTTTAGCCCTGAAAAAAAATAAGGTAATGAAAACGGAAATTTAATTTTTGTAAATATCTGAATTTTGCTTGCTCCCATTGAACGCACCAGATTAATGAGTTCTTGATCCACACTTTGCAATCCTTCAATCAGATTTATGATAATAGGGAAAAAGCAGACCAATACGACCACAAAAATCTTTGGCGCAATTCCAAAGCCAAACCACATCGCTAATAAAGGTGCGATGATGATAATGGGTACTGTTTGAGAAATTATTAATGTTGGATAAATTGCTTTTTTAATAATTAAGTATTGGTCCATAATTATTGCCATAATAAATGAAAAAACAATCGCAACAAAGAGCCCTGTAATCCCTTCAAAAAATGTTACCCCAGTATGTATCATAATAACTGACCAATTGTTAATAAGGGCATACACGATATCTGTCGGTGCCGGTAATATGAACCGTTCTATCCATCCCATTGAAACAACGCATTGCCATACAAAGAGAATGAATAAAATAAAAATTACCGGAATGAGTCGATCACCTGTATTTTGAAACTTTCTCATCTATTGTGACGCCTTCTTTCTTGTAATCAATTTTCACAACAGATACAACGCGCTCTGCGCCAAGATCGGTACAAATAGTCTGAGCTTCTTTAACAATTTCCAACAACTCATCTAGCTCTCCCTCGATGGATGTCTCAAATGGTCCCACAACAAATTTAAGACCTGTTGATTCAATCATTTTAATAACCTTATCAACGATATCGTAAATCTCACTGTCTGGAACAACAGGTATTACCTGTAGACTTAAATTAACATTTGCCATAAACGCTACCTCCCAAAAATATTTCATGTAAAAAAAATCTTTACCCCAAAAAGGATAAAGACAGATTGTTAACTGTATTCCCTCCGTTGGCATTATCCAAATCAGGTTTTGGGTCGAAACATCTAAGTTTCCTCTCAGTCAGTTATTACCAACTCCCCTTGTGCTTGCATTCTATATTAATCATTCTTTAATGTCAAGTTCTCAATCTTTTTTGTCCATTAAAACTTAGAAAAAAATCCAATCGAGACTTGCTGAGTCAAAATTATACTGTGATATCAGTATTTAACACAAAAAGATAATGACAAATGTTAATTGTTACCTGAAACGCAATGAGCTTTAAATAAATGCGATTAAAAAGTAGAAATAAATATAACAAAGTGATATAATGAGAAAAAATATAACGTTTACAGCACAAAAAAGTCAAGAAAAGAAGCGAAAGCGTACAGTTAATCCCTGTTGTGAGGATGTTAGAATTATGAATGAAGAGAATATGAAGAATTATAAGGCTATATTTTTATTGTTTGTAGTATTTATGATCGGTTGTTTAGTGATTGCATTTTTCAATCATTCGGCTGGATTTTTTCAAATGGCCATGATTAGTGGTGCTTTAGGAATAATGTATTTACAGAAAGAAATATTGCTTTTTTACAAGCGATGAAAAAGAATAATGAAGAAGTTTGAAGTAGATATTGAAAGTAGCAACGATGTGCTGTTGGCAGATTCATGAATGCGGTGTGAATTAACATTAGACTTTATAAAACAAAAAGGTTATCATGTTTTGGCTTTTGCCTATAAAGAACATATTTTTAGGGGGGGATTTTTGATAGGGATTCCAATATAATGAAAAAATAGATAGAAAATGCTCAACAATTTACTAAAAAATATAAACAACAGGAATTGCGATTACTTATATGATAGACACCATTAAACTGCTGATAAGGCAGTTTTTTTTGTTTTGAAATAAAAATAGTGTTGCTGATTAAAATTTAATGTCGAGGAGAAGAAATGAAGGAAAATAAATTAATATTAGAAATGTTATTAAAAAATGAAGAAATTACGCGAAAAGATATTCTAGATCGCATTTCAAAAGCTGAGCGAAATGGAATGACGATTTTGGATTTATTGATTCAAGATCAGATTATTACATCAGAAAAATTGTTGTTGCTTTTTCATAAAGAGTGGGGGTGCGAGGTTTATAATCCTCAAAAAGATCCGTTTGATTCTAAGGTAATTGAGTTGTTTACCGTAGAAGAAGTTTGTCGATTTACTATTTTTCCTTTAAATCAACCGGATGAGAAGAGCCTAAGTATATTGATCACTGATCCAACAAATGAAGAAACGATTCGGAAAATACAAACAATCACAAATAAACGCATTAAACTATTGGTAACAGGAAAAGCGTGTATTATGGGATTAATCCATCGTTATTATAGTGATAATAGAAATGATATGGTTAAAGAGAATGATTATAAAAGTGAAGATGATGATGAATTAGGAATTGTTGCATTGGTAAACAAACTCATTAATGACAGCGTTTTGCAGGGAGTAAGTGATATTCATATTGAAGCTTTTTCAAAAAAAAATCATATTCGTTTTCGAATTGATGGGATTTTACAAGTCGTAATGGAGATTAGTCAAGAAACTTATTGTGGTTTGATTACGCGACTTAAGATTTTAGGAAAATGTGATATTGCAAAGCATCGATTACCACAAGATGGATCATTTTCAACGGAATATGAAGGACGTCAAATTGATATTCGACTATCTGTTATTCCGACGATTCATGGTGAAAAAATAGTTTTAAGAGTGTTGGATCAACAACGACTTTTAATTCAATTTAATGATTTAGGATTTTCTAAAGAACAAGAAAGTATTGTAAAAGAAATGATTGAGGCACCCTATGGAATGATTCTAACATCTGGACCAACAGGGAGTGGAAAAACAACAACCTTGTATAGTTTGATTAATGATATGAATCCCGAAATTCAAAATATTATTACAATTGAAGATCCGGTCGAATTTCAAATGGAAGATATCAATCAAATTCAAGTTAATGAAAAAACAGGATTATCTTTTGCAACGGGACTACGGTCAATTTTAAGACAGGATCCCGATGTTATTATGGTTGGCGAAATTCGGGATGAAGAAACGGCTAGCATTGCGATCCGTGCTTCAATTACAGGTCATTTGGTATTATCGACAATCCATACGAATAATGCCATTTCATCCATCACACGATTAATGGATATGAAGGTTCCGTTGTATTTGCTATCATCGTCAATGCGAGGTGTTATTTCACAAAAACTAATAAAAAAATTATGCCCAAATTGTAAGGAAAAGATAGTAGCAAGCAGTGAAGAAAAAATGCTGTTGAAATGCGACGAAGAGACGCTTTGTTTATGGCATCCTGTTGGTTGTTCATTATGTCGTGGAACAGGATATTATGGTCGTATTGCAATTCAAGAAGTCCTTAAAATTTCGCAAAAAATTAGAAGTGCAATTAATCAAGGGGAGACCTATGATAGAATTCGAGAAATTGCTCGAGAAGAAGGTATGATTTCATTAGAAGTGGGATTAAAAGATCGAATCTTAGAGGGAACAACCTCCCTAGAAGAGGGAATGAAACTATTGATTTTCGAAAGTCAATAGCATGAATAGGAGGTTTTTATGAGTAAGATATATCGATATAAAGCACGCAATCAAAAAGGCGAATTAAAGGTAGGTAAATTAAGAGGAGAAACAAAAGAAGAGATTGCAGTAGTTATTCAAAGTAAAAATTTATTGATTGTTGAAATAAAAAAAGAAAAATTGATTTTCCCATTTTTGAATCAAGATCTTATGTGGCGATTTAGATCTGTAAAATTATCAGAATTTAGTCGATTTTGTCGACAGTTTTTTATTATCCTCAGTGCAGGGGTACCCATTACCCAAGCTTTAGAAATATTAAAAGATCAAACCCAAGATAAAGGATTAGCAAAAGATTGTATAGGAGTATGCAATGATATTCGTTCAGGAACTGATTTATCAAAAACGATGGAAAAGTATCCAAAATCGTTTCCAAAATTATTTGTATCGATGATTCATATTGGAGAAATTAGTGGGAATCTTATTGAGATCATTGCTGAAGTTGCAAATTATTATGAAAACGAAGAAAAAAACCGACAAAGAATTAAACAATTAATGTTTTATCCGATCATTCTTATATGTGTTGCAGTGGGTGTTGTAGTTTTTTTATTAATTAATGTACTGCCAACTTTTATTGGAATGTTTGAAACAATGGAGATATCACTTCCAAAGATAACGCAATTATTATTGAACATTAGTCAAGGATTAAAAGAAAAAGGTTTTGTTGGACTATTGGGAATAATTGGATTGATATTATGTCTCTGTCTTTTATTTGAGATTCCAAGGATCAAATTATTAAAAGATTATATTACGATGAAGATGCCATTATTTAGTGGATTGAATCATAAACGCTTCCTCGGACAATTTTCAAAAATACTAGGGTTATTATTAGAGAGTGGGATTGATCTTTTAGCAGCATTAAACTATATGGAGAGGATGTTTGATAATTATTATGTAGAAAAAGAAATGAACATAATAGAAAATAAGATAGCCAAAGGATTTAAATTATCGATAGCAATGGAAGAAAGTAGTCTGTTTCCAAGTTTGTTTTGTCAATTAATGGCGGTGGGTGAGACAAGTGGTTCATTGCCAGAGGTATTAAAAAAAATCACCTTAATTTATGAAGACGATGTGAAAAATAGTGTAGCGATGTTAGAGACAGCATTAGAACCAGTGATATTAATTGTATTAGGTGGAATGGTTTTTCTTATTTTAGCGGCGATTATGTTACCGATTTTCGATTTATATTCGGTATATTCAGAAATGTAGAAACAAGGAATAGGGGAATATGGTATAGTATAAAAAAACGATTTAATATTTTAAAAAAGAAGGATTTAAGGTAATAAAAAAGCACAGAGGTTTTTATTGTTTCTGTGCAATAGATCGTAGTGTAAAATAGAATCTAATTGGTTTTTAATTGAAACGCTGTTATTATTTTTTTGAACACCCTGATAAAATGGAATGACATTCGGTATAATAGAGATGCTTAGCTTCATTAATTGAAAATTCATCGAAAAGTTGGTATAAATTTAAAGCAAGTGTTTGGATAATTTCTTTATCAAGTTGGGTACGTTGGCATGCTTTTAAAAAATATCCCATACAAGCTTCTTTATTCCAATCATCACCGCCAAGAAATAATCGGCGTAATTCTTCTTTAATTTCTTTTTCGTCAAAAGTTAAATCAGTATCAGAACCTTTGATTTTATTTTGAGTTTTATCTGTTCCCATTTTTTCAACTCCATTCTAGAAAATATATTATTTTATCGATATTATTAGTATAACATAGAAGATTTGAAGGATTCAAAAAGTTAGAGTAAAATATTGTAAAAAATATTATTTAAGAAAAAACATAAAAGATATAAAAAATGGTGGATTAATTATATAGAATCATATATAATTAATCCATGGTGTGAAAACGTTTTAATTTCCTTTCTTAATTTTCTTAAAAAGAGATA
>LGOV01007182.1_pt1 | contig 63798 bp, 53 predicted proteins | sample 469881 | NCBI WGS metagenome assembly LGOV01 (sample SAMN03857199, study PRJNA290197) | marine sediment metagenome | biome: marine cold seep biome; feature: cold seep; material: marine sediment; isolation source: sample #5579, elevator 3A push core 41 containing 12 cm of sediment... ...
ATGATGTGATAATAGTCGGCACTACATATGGTTATCTATAAACTCTGCTCCGACAAAAACCAGGTAATAAATTTGCCTGGTTTTTGTGCAAATGGGGTTATTAAATGGATTGAGGAAAAAATAATGATAGATAATAATAGCGGCATTCGACAAAGTACGATACAAGAATTAAACGAGTTAATTGGTTATGAAATGGAAGAACAAGTTCTTTTAGATGAACATGTTTTAGAGATTCTAAAGCGCCTAACCTTAGTAACACAGCGTGAAATATTAATTACAACCAATGAAAAAAATCGTGTTCAATGGGTGACTATTGGTGATGCGTCAACTGTTGCAATTGGCGATAAGGATATGGAATATCATATCAAATCTTTAAATAAATATCGGGTGATTCATACCCATCCTGGTGGGAATCCCCGCTTGTCTCAAGAAGATTTCTCAGCGGCAAAGAATCAAGGACTTCAATGTATTGTAGCGATTGGTGTTGCCGAAAAAGTGCCAACATCTTTTGGAATTGGGGTGCCAATTATTGAAAATGAGATCATGGAGTATGGCCAGGCGTTGTTTAAATCCCTAAAGGCGTTAAATGCATTTTCGTTGGAATATTATATTCTTCAGGCGAATCAGTTTATAAAAAATGATCCCAACACGATTTTTGACCAAGAGGATAAAATAGAACGGGCGTTATTACTAGGAATTGATCTCCTTAGTAATCAAGGAGTTAACCTTGATGATTCAATGGAGGAACTGGCACAATTAGTAAAAACGGCTAAAGGAATAGTGGTTGAACAGGTTACTCAAAATCGACCTCAAATTGATCCAACGTTTTATGTTGGAAAAGGAAAGGTTCAAGAATTAACAAAAATCATTCAAAACAATGAGATTAATTTAATTGTCACCAATGATGAACTCAATGCGCGACAAATTGCAAATATTGAAAGTGTCACAGGTACGAAAACAGTGGATCGGACAACGATTATTTTGGATATTTTCGCCCGTCAATCAATAACTCGAGAAGGAAAACTTCAGGTTGAATTGGCACAACAAAAATATCGCATGAGTCACTTAAAAGGACTTGGGATTGTGATGTCGCGGACAGGTGGGGGGATTGGAACCCGCGGACCTGGTGAAAAAAAATTAGAAACAGATCGACGTCATATTCGCAAACAGATTGAAGAACTCGAGGGCCGAAATCAGCGGATTCAAAAGAGTAATGCTCTTAATGCTCTGCAACGTAAAAAAAATAAAGTTCAAACGGTTGGATTAGTGGGGTATACGAATTCAGGAAAAAGCACCTTATTTAATGTGATGACGCAAAGTGAAGCGATTACAAAGGATGGTTTGTTTGTTACGCTGGATTCAACTCTTCGAAAAGTTGATCCCGAACAAGGGGATTATTTGGTATCTGATACGGTTGGATTTATTGAAAAGCTACCCCATGATTTGGTTAAGGCGTTTAAAACAACCTTGAAAGAAGTGGAAACTGCCGATTTATTATTTCATGTTGTGGATCTCTCAAATGAGAACGCTCAGGCTCAAATCAATGTTGTGGATCAAGTGATTAAAGATATTGGCGCAGGGAATAAAAAAGTCGTCATGGTATATAATAAAATTGATAAATTGTCGGATAACGAACGCGACGCATTGATTTTAAAGAACAAGGCGTTAGGTGAAACCGATTGTGTCTATATTTCAGCAAAAAAAGGATTAGAAATACAAAACTTATTTGACTTAACAGAAAAAATTCTGCGTGGAGAAAAGCGAGAAATAAAGGTGCTAATTCCCTATGAAAAACATAAAATTTTGGGAATCCTCCATGAGAAAAAAGTGGTTTTAAACATTGAGTATGTTGAAGCTGGAAATTTAGTGACGATCGAAATTACAGATGAATTTCCGATGCATTTAGTTGAGGGATATGAGGTGTGAGTGGTGGAGGATTATTTAACCGTACTTGAATCTTATGAAACGGAAATAGTGGTTAAAAAATCACGGTTTCTTTGTTGTGTCTTTCATGTTGAAAGTGAAGATAATGTGGGAAAAATTTTAGAAGAATGTGGTAAGAAGCATTACAAAGCAACCCATATTTGTTTTGGATATGTTTTAAATACGCAACCAAAACGTCAAAAATCCAGTGATAATGGGGAACCTTCGGGAACTGCAGGAAAGCCGATATTGGATGTGATTAACCATCGTGGATTAAAGGACGTTTTAGTGGTCGTTATCCGATATTTCGGCGGGGTTAAGCTAGGAACAGGTGGCTTGATTCGTGCCTATGGTGGAGGAAGTAGCGAGGTGCTTAATCACGCTCAAACAATAAAGAAACAATTTTCAGATCAGATTAAAGTGGTGGTCAGTTATTCCAGTTACGGAGGATTAAGTAATGGCCTTTTAGAAAAAGGAATCATTCCCATCAATGAAGAATTTGGAGAAAATGTGATCCTATCGTTTAATATTTCGGTAACAGAAAGCTCTGAATTTTTAAAATGGATTGAAGATCAAACAAGTGGGAGTGCTGTGATTACCAGGAGTGAGCCGATTTTTGTTGATTTAGAAATAAATTAAAGAAGGCTTTTTTACAAAAACTTAGACTATAGATAAAGAGTTAAAGTCGTATCGACAATTATTACATCATGGTGCGTGATTACGACAACAGGCGGTAGCCTGTGCGAATTGCAAACAAACAACAGATTAACAACTATTTGATATATATGTTTGTCAACAATTATAAAAAAGTACCGACAATTGTTAAATCATGTTGTATGCCTACGGCAACAGTAACTAGCGATAGTCTGTACGAATTGCTAGTACGCAACAGATTAACAATTAGTCGGTACGGGAGTGTGCTGTCAAAAAGGTTTTCTTTACAAAAACTTAAAAGTTAGGTATAATAATAAAAATTGAATGATGATGTTTTAAATTAGCATGAATACAATAATGTATTTTAGTTTAAGACTTGAGAATAGAAATATCGGGGGATACCTTTCGATATTTTTCTTTTGTCCTGGATTTAAATATACCCCTTAAATCCATTGAGTATAGATTACTAAAATAATGGAGGAATGTTATGGAAAAACAGAAAAAATATTCAGGCTTCAAAGATTTTTTAAAGAAAAAGGATATTGAATTTTCAGTGCAACGTTATTTAATTGATGCATTAAAATTTATGGCATTGGGTCTTTTTGGAACCTTATTAATGGGTAGTATTTTGAATCAAATAGGGATTTTGTTTCATATTCCGTTTTTGAGTGAAACACTTTGGCCAATTGCTTTGGCAATGACGGGACCGGCTATTGCTGTGGCAGTGGCCTATAGTTTAAAAGCACCACCACTTGTGATGTTTTCTATTACATTGAGTGGTGCATTAGGGTATACGCTTGGCGGACCAGCGGGTGCTTTTTTCGCAGCGGTTGTAGGAACTGAGTTTGGTAAAGCTGTATCAGGGGAAACCAAGGTTGATATTTTAGTGACGCCTTTTGTTACTATTATAATGGGATCCTTAATGGCAATGTTGGTGGGACCACCAATTGGGGCATTAATGGTCGGCCTTGGCGATGTTATTATGTGGGCAACGGAACAACAACCCATTATTATGGGAAGTGTGATTGCTGTTATTGTTGGAATGACATTAACCCTTCCAATTTCAAGTGCAGCCTTATGCATTATGTTAGGTTTGTCTGGGATTGCAGGTGGTGCGGCAACGGTTGGGTGTTGTTGTCAAATGGTTGGATTTGCAATTCAAAGCTATAAAGATAACGGTGTGGGTGGATTAGCGGCCCAAGGTATTGGAACATCAATGATTCAAGTGCCAAATATTGTTAGAAATTGGAAAATTTGGATTCCACCGACACTAGCATCAGCGATTTTAGGACCTTTTGCAACGACATTGTTTCAAATGAAAAATACACCGATTGGATCAGGAATGGGAACCTGTGGTTTTGTTGGACAAATTGGAACAGTTATGGCAATGACAGAAGCTGGGGATTCGGTATTTAGAATTGTTAGTGGGATTGCTTTGCTTCAATTTATTTTGCCGGGATTATTGACTTTTTTAATTTACAAAGTATTGTATGCAAAAAAATGGATCAAGGATGGCGATTTAAAACTTGAGATATAATAATATTTTCATCTCTTTTGAGATTATTTTTTGCTAGTTTAAAGGTTCTTTCGTTATGATAGTAGAGCTTTTTAAATAAGAATAATAGAAAGGAAATCATATGGCGAAAAATAATCGAGTCCGGTTTTTATTAAAATTAATTTTTATTGGTTATTTAGGCTGTTTAATACTAATGACCTTATTACCGGATACAAATAATATTACTTTTGAAACAACCTTTAATATAAATCCAATTGAAAGTATTGATAATTTTTTTTATGATATTAAAAGTAATGGTATTATTAATTGGGAGTTTATAAGATCAAAACCAACAAATTTTGTGGACATTATCCTGTATACATTTACGGATTCATTTAAAAACCTCGCAGGAAATATTTTGTTATTTATGCCACTTGGGTTGCTATATCCTCTGTGTCGAAAGAGAAAAGTCAATTTTCTAGAAGCCTTTATTGTCATAGTAGGGACAACCTGTGCGATTGAATTAATGCAGTTTTTATTTTTAGCAAGTCGTCGAGGTGATATTGATGATATCATTCTTAATTCTATTGGAGGAATTATCGGGTATTTGATTTATCGTTGGATTGATTAATTTGATTAGAAAGGAAAAGATATGGCAAAGAAAAAAAATGTATTTGTCTGTCAAAATTGTGGATATGATTCGCGAAAATGGGTTGGGAAATGTCCAGAATGTAATGCTTGGAATACGATGGTTGAAGAATTGGATATTTCGAGTACATCAGGAAAAGAAAATAATTTAGAACGACGGGTTTATTCAAAACCAAAAGCATTAAAAGACATAACATATATTGGAGATCAACGCTATTTAACAAAAAATGACGAATTAGATCGGGTTCTTGGTGGTGGGATTGTTCCAGGTGGTATGATTTTATTAGGTGGAGATCCAGGAATTGGAAAGTCAACGATGGTACTTCAAGCTACTGAAACACTTGGCGAGCAAGGTCATAAAATTCTCTATGTATCTGGGGAAGAATCAGAACAGCAATTAAAAATGCGTGGTGAACGTATGGGTGTGAAATCTGAGAATATTTCCTTTTTATCAGAAATAAACTTGCCTTATATTTTATCGATTATACTGGAAGTGAAACCCGATATTGTGATTATTGATTCGATTCAAACCATGTATAGTCCTGATATTTCATCAGCACCTGGTAGTGTGAGTCAAATCAGAGAAAATACTGGTGCATTAATGCAAGTTGCTAAAAAAGATAATATCTCAATGATTTTAGTGGGACATGTTACAAAGGATGGGAATATTGCTGGGCCACGGGTGTTAGAACACATGGTGGATACCGTTCTTTATTTCGAAGGTGAAAAATATCATACCTATCGTATTTTGCGTGGGGTTAAAAATCGTTTTGGGTCAACGAATGAAATTGGAATTTTTGAAATGACTCAAAATGGGCTACAACCCGTTGCTAATCCCTCTGAAATGATGTTGGATAGCCGGCCTAAAAACACCTGTGGATCGGTTGTTGTTCCGTGTATGGAAGGAACGCGTCCTCTTCTTATTGAACTACAAGGATTAGTCTCTAGTTCGGGTTTTGGAAATCCCAGACGAATGGCAACGGGAATGGATTATAATCGCATGGTACTACTGATTGCGATTATGGAAAAACGCCTAGGGTTGGAACTCCAAACTGTGGATGCTTATATTAATGTTGTTGGTGGGATAAAAATTGATGAACCAGCCTTAGATTTAGGGGTTGTTAGTGTCTTATATTCAAGTTTTCGAAATTTTCAAATTCCAGGAGAGTTGATGATTTTAGGTGAGGTTGGCTTGACTGGAGAAGTGCGAAATATTCAGCAGATTGATAAGCGTCTTATGGAAGGAAAAAAACTTGGATTTAAACGTTGTATTATTCCAAAAGGAAACAAAAAAGGATTGATGGTAGACGGAATTGGAATTTTGCCAGTAGAAAATATTCGTGAGGCATTGGATTTGTTGAGTTAAAGACGATTAAGAAAATTCGTTATAAAAATAAAGGCTTTCACTTTTTCATAAAATTGTGTATAATATAATTATCCCAAGGTGTTCGTTTTACTTTATTTTTGAACCTACATTTATACTCAGGGAGTCTGATTGTTCAGATGTGGATGTTAGGCCTCGTAGATACCAGTGGAAAACATAAACTGATGACAAGACACCCACCTAGCTTTCGTTAGGGCGTCAAAAATAGAGTACGTCACGTTGGGATTGCACCTATGGGTGCTTTTTTTATTGAATTATTTTTAAGATTTGATACAATGAATACGGTAAATTAAGAAAAAGATAAAAGTTGATTGAAAATCGTGATTATCGCAGATTGTAGATAAAGATATAAAGTAGTACCGACAATTGTGTATCATGGGATGTGTATAGGGCGACAGGCGGTAGCCTGTACTAATTGTAAATCGAGCAGATTAACAATTAGTCGGGACGGAAGTTTATCGATATATTGAGATTATCGGTGACGATTTTTGAATAGGTAATGGTTAACGGTAGGATTAAAAGAAAACAGGAGAGAAAATGTACGACTATATAATTGGGAGTTTAGAAGAACAAGGATTAGATTATGTTGTGATTGATTTGCATCATATGGGTTATAAAATTAAAGTTTCTGTGAATACTTTAAATGAACTACCAAACCTTCATTGTGATATAAAACTCTATCTCCATCAAGTCATTAAAGATGATGAAGTAGTGTTGTATGGGTTTGTAACAAAAGATGAACGGGAACTTTTTCGTACAATTATTGGAATATCAGGAATTGGACCGAAAGCTGGAACGGGATTACTGTCACAATTTACACGAGATGAGTTAATTCATCATATCCTAAATAATGATCCGAAAAGCATCGCTAAGGCACCAGGAATTGGCATAAAAACGGCGAGTCGCCTAATTTTAGAATTAAAAGACCGATATAAAGATTATGCGGTAAGTACAGCAGGACTACCTGATGGAAGAAAAAATCTAAAAACGGATCATGCCCAAGAAGCAATTAATGGTTTACTAAGCCTGGGATTTAGTCTTTCTGAAGGAACAGAGATGGTGAATGGTGTCTATATATCGGAAAGTAGCGTTGAAGATTTAGTGAAAAATGCGTTGAAGGCGACGAATCCATTGAAGGGACAGTGATGAGATGAAAGATCGAATTATTACGTCTGATGTTACAGAAGTGGATATTGACATTGAACAAAACCTACGTCCACAAGGTTTAAATGATTATATTGGACAAGAACGTGTCAAAAAACAAATGACTATTTTTATAAAAGCAGCAAAAAAACGCGAGGAAACATTGGATCATGTTTTGCTTTATGGACCACCAGGTCTTGGAAAAACAACCCTTGCAAATATTATTGCCCGGGAAATGGGAGTTGGAATAAAAACGACATCAGGTCCTGCAATTGAACGGCCAGGTGATTTAGCGGCAATTCTTTCGAGTTTAAAAGAAGGGGATATTTTATTTATTGATGAGATCCATCGCCTTCAGCGGACGGTCGAAGAGGTTTTATATCCTGCAATGGAAGATTTTGCCTTAGATATTATGATTGGAAAAGGCCCAGGAGCACGATCGATTCGATTAGAATTGCCACATTTTACATTAATTGGTGCAACTACCCGCGTTGGATTGTTGACATCTCCATTACGGGATCGGTTTGGTGTGATTTTACGGTTAGAATTGTATAATCCAGAAGAATTATCAGCGATAGTTCGGCGATCATCAAGTATTATTGGGGTTGATTTAGATGATGAAGGGGCGGTTGAGTTAGCGATACGATCACGAGGAACCCCTCGAATTGTAAATCGTTTGCTCAAACGGGTTCGAGATTATTGTGAGATTGAAGCCCAAGGGCACATTGATCTTGAGGTAACAAAGCAAGCTCTGGATTTATTTGAAGTGGATGCGGTTGGACTTGATCAAATTGATCGGATAATGATGATGACAATTGTCGAAAAGTTTGATGGAGGACCAGTGGGGATTGATACCCTAGCTTCTGCAATTGGGGAAGAGAAAAATACCATTGAAGAAGTGTATGAACCGTATTTAATTCAAATGGGATTTTTAACAAAAACACCACGAGGACGAATTATTACGCCAAGAGGGTATGCTCATTTGGGATTAAAACCGATATCTGAGCAGGAGACAAAAGAACAAATTAAAGTAAATTTTTATAGTAATGAGGATGAAATGGATGAATAAAACTGATTTTTATTATGATTTACCACAGGAACAAATTGCACAATGCCCTTTAGAAAAACGGGATAACTCCCGTTTAATGGTGATTAATCGCGCGGAAAACACTGTAGACGATCGATTGTTTTCAGATATTACGCAATTATTAAAGCCAGGAGATTTATTGGTTATGAATAATACCAAGGTTTTACCAGGGCGAATTTTTGGAAAACGCGAAGATACACATGGTAAAGTTGAGATTTTATTATTACGACATTTATCAAAAACGGATTGGGAAATTATGGTTAAACCGGGTAAAAAAGCGCGCATTGGGGCACGTATTGTATTTGATACTAAGCTCTCAGGAGAAATTATTGGGACGACAGAAGGCGGATTACGCGTGATTCGGTTTGAATATACTGGGGTTTTTGAAGAAATTATTAATGAGATTGGATTGATGCCAACCCCACCATATATTCACGAAACATTGAAAGAAAATGATCGTTATCAAACGGTTTATGCTAAGCATGAAGGATCATCTGCGGCTCCGACAGCGGGCCTTCATTTTACACCAGCGCTTATTGAAAAAATAAAAGAACGGGGTATAGAGATTGCAGAAGTAACCTTACATGTGGGAATTGGAACATTTCGACCGGTTAAATGCGATGTGATTGAAGATCATCACATGCATAAAGAATATTATGAATTAAGTGAAGAAACAGCTGAAGCAATTGAGCGAACTAAAGCAAATGGTGGACGTATTATTGCAGTTGGGACAACCTCTGTTCGAACCTTAGAAAGTAATGCAAAAATGCATAATGGAAAAATAAAAGCCTATGCCGGTGAAACGGATATTTTTATTTATCCAGGCTATCAATGGGAAGTAGTGGATGGCTTAATTACAAATTTTCATTTGCCTGAATCAACCTTGTTAATGTTAGTTTCGGCTTTTTATAACCGCGAATCAATTATGGATGCTTATCAAAAAGCAATTGATTGGGGATATCGATTTTTCAGTTTTGGCGATGCGATGTTTATTGATTAAAAACAAAAGAAGTGTAGGAGAAGTGAATGAGTGAATTTCGTTATGAATTAATAAAAGAATGTAAAGATACGGGAGCCCGGTTGGGAAAAATACATACGAAACATGGTGTGATCAATACGCCGATATTTATGCCGGTTGGAACACAAGCAACCGTAAAATCATTAAGTTCTGAAGATTTAGTTGAAATGGATGCAAATATTATTTTAGGAAATACCTATCATCTCTATTTAAGACCAGGACAAGAAATTATGAAAAAAGCTGGGGGACTCCATAAATTCATGAATTGGGATCGGCCAATTCTCACAGATAGTGGGGGATTTCAAGTTTTTTCTTTAAATGATTTAAGAAAGATATCAGAAGCGGGAGTTGAATTTAAATCGCATTTAGATGGTTCGGCACATTTTATGACTCCGGAAAAAGCAATTGATATGCAAAACACCATTGGTGCAGATATTATTATGTGCTTTGATGAATGTGCTCCAGCCGATGCCGATTATGATTATGTAAAAAAATCATTGGAAATGACATCACGGTGGGCAAAACGATGTAAAGATGCTCATAAGCGTCCAGATGATCAAGCATTATTTGGAATTGTACAAGGTGGTATGTATGAAGATTTAAGAGCACAAAGCGTAAAAGAATTAACAGAGATTGATTTTCCCGGTTATTCCATTGGTGGTTTAAGTGTCGGGGAATCAAAGGATGTGATGTATCGTATGCTTGATGTAACGGTACCACTTTTACCTAAAAACAAGCCACGATACTTAATGGGTGTTGGGTCAATGGATGCATTATTTGAAGGCGTGATTCGAGGAATTGATATGTTTGACTGTGTCCTTCAAAGTCGTATTGCACGAAATGGAACGGCTTTTACGAGTCATGGAAAAGTTGTCGTAAGAAATGCGACATATAAAGACGATTTTTCTCCAATTGATTCAGAATGTGATTGTTTCGTTTGCCGAAACTATACCCGAGGATATATTCGACATTTAATAAAAACAAATGAAATTTTAGGGGCTAGGTTATTGACATATCATAATTTATACTTTACACTTGTAATGATGAAGAAAATTCGAGAAGCAATAATGAACGACAATTTATTAGCTTACAAAGAGTCTTTCTTTGAAAAATACGGTATAATGAAATAAAAATTAAGGAGACTATTAAATGTTTGGAATGGATTTAACACTAATTTTACCTTTGATCTTGGTGCTTGGCTTTTTTTACTTCTTTGTAATTCGACCACAAAACAAGCAAAAGAAAGAAATTCAAGCAATGCGTAGTAACATGAAGCCTGGCGATGAAATATTAACAATTGGCGGTTTTTATGGGATTATTTATGCAATTGGGGAAGAAACAATTACGATTGAAATGTTACCTGATTATAATAAAGCACTTGTTACAAAGTCTGCAATTTCTAAAGTTGTAAATTCTGGTGATGTTGAAGAAACAGAAGAAGAAATTGATGAACTAGATGAAGATCTTGATGTTGTTGATGCAGAATATGAAGAAATTGACGACGAAAAATAAAAAATAAGATAATACAATATGAAAGGAAGTGAATAACTTGAAGCATATTAAAATCATTAATGAAGGTAAATTAATCGATGTGAAAAATAAAGGATGTGGTGAATGTCAAACATCATGTCAATCAGCATGTAAGACTTCCTGTACTGTTGGGAATCAAAAATGTAAGCAAACAACTGAAAAATAACAAATCAAAAACCTAAGGGTTATCTCAGAGAGATAGCCCTTTTTATGTGAAAAGGAGAAAAATGATACATCAATATCAATTGAATGGATTAAATATTGTACTGGATGTTGACACAAGTAGTGTGTTAACGGTGGATGACCTAACTTATAAAATGATTGCAATTTTCCAAGAAAAATCAAAAGAAGAAATCATTGAAATGTTGAGTTCTTATTATTCAAAAGATGACATAATAGAAGCGTATAATGAAATTTTAGAGATGAAAGAACGGAAACTATTATTTACAGAGATTAACTATGATCGGACACAATATAAAAATAATGATTTAATCAAATCGGTTTGTTTACATGTTGCCCATGATTGTAATATGAAATGTGAGTATTGTTTTGCGGCACAAGGTGATTTTGACGGCGTCAAAATGCTGATGCCTCTTGATGTTGGAAAAAAAGCGATTGATTTTCTTATTGAGCAATCAAAAAATAGAAAGAGCCTTGAACTTGATTTCTTTGGAGGGGAACCTTTAATGAATTTCGATGTTGTGAAAGAATTAGTAACCTATGGTAATGCGGAAGCGCAAAAACGTGGTAAAGATATTAATTTCACGATGACAACTAATGGCGTATTATTAGATAAAGAAACGCGTGAATATTTAGATAAATATATGGGAAATATTGTTGTAAGTTTAGATGGTCGAAAAGAAGTGAATGATCGGATGCGTAAAACATTAAATGATAAAGGATCCTACGATGTTATTTTTGATAATATTAAAGCAATGGCGGATATGCGTATTGGGAAAGATCACTATGTACGCGGGACATTTACAAAGAATAATCTGGATTTTGCTAAAGATGTTCAATTTTTTGCTGAAAAAGGATTTACAAGTATTTCAATTGAACCAGTTGTAACAGAACCTGAACATGATTATGCGCTTTCTGAAGAAGACTTACCTGTGATATTAAAAGAGTATGATAAGTTAGCGTTAAAATATTTAAAACGCCATGAAGAAGGATTGGATTATAGCTTTTTCCATTTTGTTGCAGATTTCGATCAAGGACCTTGCGTTTATAAACGTCTGTCAGGTTGTGGCGCTGGAAAAGATTATGTTGCAATAACCCCAGAAGGTGATATCTATCCTTGTCATCAATTTGTTGGAAATGAAGATTTTAAAATGGGTGATGTTTTTAATGGGATTCAAAATAAAGAAATTAAAGAAATCTTTGATGAAGCAAATCTACTCAATAAGGAAGCTTGTAAAAATTGTTGGGCTAAATATTTTTGTGGTGGTGGATGCCATGCAAATGCCTATAACATGAATGGTACGCTTATGGAACCCCATGAATTGAGTTGTAAAATTGAACGTCGACGTGTTGAAAATGCGATTATGATTTCAGTTCTTGAAGGTCAAGAATAAGTTGATTTTGCCGATAAACTACCGTCCTGACTAATTGTTAATCTGTTGTGTGCTGGTAATTCGTACAGGCTACCGCTAGTTACTGTTGCTGTAGGCACACACCATGATGTAATAATTGTCAGAACTACTATTATATTTTTGTCGACAATTTGAATTAAGTCGGTTCGGTGTGAAACTACCGTCCTGACTAATTGTTAATTTGTTGTGTGCTGGCTAATTCGTACAGGCTACCGCCAGTTACTGTTGCCGTAGGCACATGGTCTGCCCCCTAGGGTACACCATGATGTAACAATTGTCGGTACTGCTATTATATCTTTGTTGACAAACTAAATTATGTTTTTTTCTGTCTTATAGAGTATTTTTACTATTTTGACAAGTTTTATTTTCTATGATATATTAAAATTATCTTTCAAATCATTCTGAATTCTTAATTTTCTACATATTTTCTTATACCATTCTATATTTAAAAATTCACATATCTACGGAGGCAAGCATTGGATAAAACTAAATTGGATAGCTTAACAGTCGTTGAGTTACGAAAAAAAGCAGATGAATTAGGTGTTGAAAAAAATAGTCGTTTAAAAAAAAGCGATCTTATTGATGCAATAAAAACGAAACAAGGGATGAGTTCCCTGATTACAAATGATGGTCCTCAAGTTATGACAATCCAAAAGAAAATCCAATCTTCAAATGATCACAAAAATATTCAAAATTCAACACAGGCTGATAAACAAAATCACGATAAGAACAGTAAGCAATTGCTATTAAATAAATCAGGAAAGAAGGGGAATGATCATAATCGTTCTCCTTATTATAAGATCAAAGATTCAATGGATAATGTTGTGGTTATTGAAGGAAACCTTGAAGTGCTTCCAGAGGGTTTTGGATTTGTAAAAAATAAAGAGATGATTTCGAGTGAGGAATTTGTATATATTTCTGGATCTCAAATTCAGAAATTCAAATTAGAAACTGGGGATTTACTAAGTGGAAAGGTTCGTCCACCAAAATCTGGTGAAAAATATTCAGCGATGTTATTTTTAGAAATGGTGAATGGAACTAAAACCCTAGATATTATTCATAAAATAAATAGTATGCTTTATGTTGAAGAAAAAGACGATCGGGACCGTTTTAAAATTTCCCAAGAGGGGATTTTAGATGTAAGCCATGAAGGGTATGGATTTTTAAGAACAAATCATTATTTATCAGGGGATAATGATATTTATGTTGCTGCGAATCAAATTCGCCGATTTAATTTACGAACAGGCGATAAAATTGTTGGAAAAATAAAAATGTCAAGTGGTAGTGAAAAATATGATGCCCTTTTATATGTTGAAAAAGTAAATGGGGATATTCCAGAAAAAATAGCCAATCGTCCGAAATTTGAGCGATTGACGCCAATTTTTCCAGAAGAACGGATTAATTTAGAGACATCAAGGGATACAATTTCAACGCGATTGATTAATCTTTTTTCACCAATGGGAAAAGGTCAACGAGGCCTGATTGTAGCGGCTCCAAAAGCGGGTAAAACGATTTTGCTTAAGGAAATTGCAAAGGGGATTACAACCAATCATCCAGAGATTGAATTAATTATTCTTTTAGTGGACGAGCGACCAGAAGAAGTAACGGATATGAAGCGATCCATTGATGCCGATATTGTTTATTCTACCTTTGATCAACCCCCTGAAAATCATATAAAAGTTGCACAAATTGTATTAGAACGCGGGAAACGACTTGTTGAACAAGGAAAAGATGTTGTGATCTTAGTCGATAGTTTAACTCGTTTAACCCGAGGAAATAATTTAGTAGTTGCACCTTCTGGGCGTACATTATCTGGTGGACTTGATCCCGAAGCCTTATTTTTTCCTAAAAAGTTTTTTGGCTCTGCCCGTAATATTGAAGAAGGTGGGAGTTTAACCATTTTAGCAACAGCACTTATTGATACAGGCAGTCGAATGGATGATGTGATTTATGAAGAATTTAAAGGGACCGGGAATATGGAACTGCATTTAGAACGTGAATTAGCAGAACGACGGATTTTTCCAGCGATTAATCTTAATCGATCAGGAACAAGGCGTGAAGAGTTGCTTCTTGACAAAGGGGAATTAAAGGTGAGCTATGATATTAGAAAGCTTTATAAGGGGACTACCGTTAGTGATCTTACGGATAAAGTGATTTCAATATTAGTGCGAACAAAAGATAATAAAGAATTTTTAAGTAAATTTATCGAAAAATTTAATACGCAAAACATTTGATTTTTTAAGTTTAATCTGATATAATGTCATGGTTAATGAAGGAACAATAAATTAATAAATAAAGAAGAAATGAGGTGAATTCGATGAAAGAAGGCATTCATCCTAATTACAAAAAAGCAATAGTGAAATGTGCATGTGGAAATACATTTGAAACTGGTTCAGTAAAACCTGAATTAAAAGTAGAAATATGTTCTGCTTGTCATCCGTTTTTTACAGGAAAACAAAAACTTATTGATACTGGCGGTCGTATTGATCGATTTAATAAAAAATACGGTATTACAAGCGAGTCTGCAGAATAATTAAAAGTCGGTTCTTGTAACCGGCTTTTTTATTGCTGAATTTTCATCATTTATAGGAACGATTATTATATAGAATAACTGAGGCAAAGTAATGGATATTAAGACACTCTTAGAATGCGCAAGAATTGATCTTCAAAAACATGGGATTGAGCAGTCAAGACTAGAAGCAGAAATTTTATTAGGGGATGTTTTGGACTGCAATCGTATATTCTTTTATGCGCATCCCAAGGATTGTGTGGAATTTTCTGACGAAGAAAAATACTTTAAATTAATAAAACGGCGTTGTCTTAACGAACCGATTGCATATATTATAGGGAAAAAAGAATTCATGGGTTTAGAGTATGAGGTTAATCCAAATGTTTTGATTCCTAGACCGGATACTGAACCAATGGTTGAATATTTAATTGCATGGTTGAAAAAGTCAGGTTCAAAAAATAAACGCATTCTTGATTTATGTACAGGCAGTGGTGCGATTGGGATTGCATTAAAATATTATTATCCCCAAGGAGAAGTTTTTCTTAGTGATATTTCTGATCAAGCAATAGCGATAGCAAAAAAAAATGCAGAAAATTTGGTTAATTGTGAGGTTCAACTTTGTCAGGGAGATTTATTCGAAGCGGTGAAAAAAACGGATCAATTTGATTTAATTGTATCAAATCCACCCTATATTAAAAAAAATGATATGGGAAAATTGGCATGTGATATTTTAAACTATGAACCGCATTTAGCCTTAGATGGCGGAGAGTCTGGATTAGATTTTTATGAACGCATTATTATAGAAGCAAAATCACATCTTAAGGATGAGGGTATTTTGGCATTGGAAATAGGTGATGATCAAGATGATGCAGTGAATAAACTTTTAGAAAAGAATAACTATATAATAATAAAAAAAGAATCTGATCTTACGGGACATGTGCGATGTTTGGTCGGAGAAAAATAAATTGTCGTAAATAATAAGGGATTTTTATTAATTTGGATGACTGAAGTAAATAATTGTGATAAAATACACATATATAGTAGAATCTACTTATTTACAAACACATATTGGAGGTTGAAAATGGTATCAGCAGGTGATTTTAAAAAAGGTGTAACCTTTGAAATGGATGGTCATGTATTTAGCATTATCGAATTTCAGCATGTTAAACCAGGTAAAGGTGCAGCTTTTGTGCGAACAAAGATAAAAAACATCATTACTGGTGCAGTTGTGGATAAAACATTTAGTCCAACTGAACGATATCCAAAAGCGGATATTGAAACCAGAGAAATGCAATATCTTTATGAAGATGCTGGATTATACTATTTTATGGATGGGGAAACATATGAACAAATTCCATTAAATTTTGAACAGGTCGAAGAAGCGTTAAAATACTTAAAAGAAAATGATAATGCAACGGTTCGTTCGATAAAAGGATTACCATTCTCAGTTGTTCCGCCAATTTTTGTTGAATTGGAAGTTGTTAAAACAGACCCTGGTTTTAAAGGGGATACGGCAACAGGTGCGAATAAACCAGCGACAGTCGAAACAGGTGCAATTATTACAGTGCCTCTTTTTGTAGAACAAGAAAATATTATTCGAATCGATACACGTACCGGTGAGTACATGGAAAGGGTAAAAAAATGAAATATATTAATGAAAAAGTTGCCTATACTAAAGGACTTGCAGATGGACTTGATTTAGATTTAACATCAAATGAAGGAAAAGTATTAGTTCAAGTATTGGATATTTTAGAAGATGTTGTGGATGCTTTAGACGGCTTAACAGAAGCTCAAACAGATTTAGAAGAATATGTAGAAATGGTTGATGATGATTTAACCGATATTGAAGAATTTATTATGGATGAAGTTGATTTTATCGATGACGATGATGATGAATTCGACTTTGATGATGAAGATTACTATGAAGTAATTTGTCCTAAATGTGGCAATGTTTATATCACAGAATTCGAATCATTTGAAAATAATGATGTCGTTTGTCCAGATTGTGGCGAGCCTTTTCAACTTGATGAAAAAAATTCATGTTGTGGAGAAGATGGTTGCGATTGTAATCAAGAAGTCTAAAGATTTTAGGAAAAGAAATGAAAAAAGAAATGAAAAACAACAATTCACCAGAGATATCAAATGAAATGATTTATTCAATTGTTAGTTTAGCTGCAACTGGAGTAAGTGGAGTTGAACGTATATCTTTGCGAATTACAGATGAGATTATGGATAAGCTATCCATTATTCAAACAATAAAAGGTGTAAAAATTAATCGTGAACCAGAAGGTCTTACGATTGGGATATATCTTATTACTGAATTGAATATTGATATTGTTAAAGTTTCTAAGGAAGTTCAAACAAAAATTAAATTATCGGTTGAATCAATGACAGGATTAAAGGTTAATTTAGTGAATGTAAGAATTGAAGGATCAGGTATTTAGCGTTGTTTTATTAAGTACGTCATAGGATCTGTTGCAAAATGGTTTATGAGCGTTGTCTGTTTATATTGATTGTGGGTTGATTTTCACTCTAAGACGACTAGTTGTTAGAGTGGAAATCAAGGTAATTGATAAAAAAGATGCGATCAGATTATTGCAGCAGATCCTTTTTTGAATAAAATATAAAAATAATAAAAGAATCGGATAGAACAAAGGAGAACGAATGAGTCGAAAAAAAGAAAGGGAGTACGCTTTAAAAGGTGTATTTCAATTGGATTTTCATACAGAACCTGAGGATTTCAAAGATAGTATTAACTATTTTATTGAAGATAGTGAGATTAATATCCATTATGGAAAAGCCTTGATCAATACAACTGAAAAAAATATCGTTGAAATTGATGGTATTTTAAACGAGTATTTAAAAAGCACATGGAAAATTGATCGTATTCCTAAAATTGAAAAATCAATTTTACGATTAGCGATTTGCGAACTTGAGTTTATGACAGATAAACCGCCCTATGAAGTCGTTATTAATGAGGCAATTGAATTAACAAAAAAATATGGTGACGAAGATGGGAAAAATTATGTTAACGGTATTTTAAATAAAATTGTTAAGGATCGTCTCATTGAGTGCTCTTAGTTTAGGAATTGATACTAGTAATTATACAACATCAATTGCCTTAGTCGATGAAAATGAAAATATTATTTATAACCAGGGCATCTTGTTAGACGTGAAGTCAGGAGAAAGAGGACTTCGTCAATCAGATGCTCTTTTTCAGCACGTAAAAAATTTGCCAATACTATTTAAGGATTTACCCCGAGGTAAAGAGATTCAATGTATTTGTTATTCACAACGACCGCGACCTTTAGAGGATTCCTATATGCCTGTTTTTCGATCAGGAGAAGCGCTGGGATTGTCTTTAGCCGGAGTTCTGAATTGCAATGCTCTCGCAGTGAGTCATCAAGAAAATCACATTCGTGCTGCGATTTATGGCAGTGGTTCTCCAGAGCTTGAGGATCAATTTTGTGGTGTGCATTTTTCAGGTGGTACATCCGAAATTTTAGTCATTACAAAAAATGGGACACGCTTTAAGTGTGACATTATTGCAAAAACCTTGGATTTAAATGCTGGGCAATTAATTGATCGTATTGCCGTTTTAATGGGGTATGGATTTCCAGGGGGCCAAGCCCTAGAGATATTGGCGAATCAGGCAACAAACCAAGGCAAAGAGTGTGTGATTTCGTCATCTATGGATGGGGTGGATTTCCATTTTTCTGGACAAGAAAATCAAGCAAAAACATATTTAGAAAAGGGTGTTAATCCCAGTGAATTAGCGTATAGTGTCTTTAAATCTATTGCAAAAACATTATCAAAGTCGATTCGATTATTGCAACAAAACTATGGCTTCCAGTCTGTTGTTTTTTCAGGCGGTGTGATGTCAAATCAGTTAATAAAGACAATGATTTTAAAAGAACTTGCTCATACAAAAATCTCTCTTTTTTTTACAGAAGGTAAGTATGCAAGAGATAATGCAGTAGGAAATGCCTTGTTAGGAATGGATGCATTAAAAAAATTAGAAGGTGATGACGATGAGCAATCCTCGAATTCTTAGTGTAACAGAAGTCAATCAGTATTTAAAAACATTAATTGGAAGTAATAGTATATTAAAGAGTTTGTCAATACAGGGTGAATTATCAAATGTGAAAAAAGTAGCATCTGGTCACATCTATTTTTCACTAAAGGATGCGGGGAGTCGTATTGATTGCGTGATGTTTAAAAATGTCAGTCATGGTTTAAAATATAATCCAATCGATGGAATGAAAGTAACGATTCGAGGGAGTCTTGGGGTTTATACGCCAAGTGGGCGTTACCAAATTACGGTACGGTCGATGGAAGAAAAAGGTCAAGGTGATCTTTATCAAGCGTTTCTTGCACTTAAGGATAAATTTGAGAGACAAGGCTATTTTTCAATAAAGAATAAGAAAAAAATGCCAAAAACTGTGAATCGTGTTGGGATCGTCACCTCAGCAACAGGAGCTGCAATTGAGGATATGATATCAATTATTCATCGGCGAAATGCTTTAATTGATATCGTTATTTATCCGAGTCTTGTTCAAAGTGACAAAGCGGCAAAAAATATTTCAGCAGGTATTGAAGCGTTTAATGCTCTTGAATCAGTGGATGTGATTATTATTGGTCGTGGTGGTGGATCAATTGAAGACTTGTGGGCATTTAATGACGAGGAGTTAGGGAAAACTATTTTTAATTCAAAGTTACCGCTTATTTCAGCTGTAGGTCATGAAACTGATTTTACACTGTCTGATTTTGTAGCTGATTTAAGAGCCCCAACACCATCTGGAGCAGCGGAGTTAGTTGCAGAAGAAACCCAGAATTATAGTCGAGATATTGACCATTTAGACAAACAGATCCGGAAATTAATGATAAAAGAAATTCAGAAAAATCGAGAAAAATTAGTTAGTTTAAATCGAGAATTAATCGGATTTCATCCCCAAGAACACCTTGATGAATTACGCTTACATATTGATCAATTGAATAATCGGATGATGCGATCAATCAAAGGCATGATTAAAGATAAACGTTTAGAGATCAAACATTATAAATCACAATTAAAAAGTACGAATCCTTTAAATGTATTAAATCGTGGGTATGTATTAGTTATAGATGATTGTGGAAAAGTAATTGGATCGGTGGATAGACTTCAGAAGAATCAAACCTTAAAACTTAAATTTAAAGATGGTTCAGCTGAGGTGTGTGTGAAATCCATTAAGGAGAAGAAATAATGGCAGTAAAAAAATTAAAAACGAAAATTAGCCGATTGGAAACGATTGCTGAAACATTGGAAAAAGACACGCAAGAAATTGAAGGGTCTTTAAAATTGTTTGAAGAAGGTATGAGATTAATTAAAGACTGTAACCATGATCTGGATTCAATGGAGGGACGTGTGATGGTTATGATCAATGGCGAGGAAGAAGCGTTTGATGGGAGTTCAAAATAATGAATGAATTTAAACAAACGCTTAACGAAAAAATTGATGAGATTAATAAAAATCTCCAAGAAATATTCAGCCAAAGTTTTGATACCCCGGATGTTATACTTGATGCAATGAAATATAGTCTTTTTGCAGGTGGAAAGCGATTACGACCAATCTTAATGATTGAAACGTGTCGTTTACTCGATGGTGATATTGAAGCAGTAATGCCATTAGCAATGGCAATGGAAATGATTCATACCTATTCATTAATTCATGATGATTTACCAGCGATGGATGATGATGACTTGCGTCGTGGAATTCCTACAAATCATAAAGTTTTTGGTGAAGCGATTGCAATTCTTGCTGGCGATGCATTATTAAACTTTGCAATGGAAGTGATGATTAAAGGTGCTGAAAGATTAACTGGGGATCAGCTTATAAGATATGTTTTAGCGATGAAAAATCTAGTTTTTGCGAGCGGTATTTCAGGGATGATAGGTGGTCAAGTTGCTGATATGGAAAGTGAAAATCGGGTTATTTCCATGGAAGAACTTGATTATATTCACGGTCATAAAACGGGAGCATTATTAGAAGCGAGTGTGTGTTGTGGTTGTATTGTTGGAAAAGCAGAGCCTGCAACACAAGGACGATTAACAGCCTATAGTTCATGTATTGGATTAGCGTTTCAAATTGTTGACGATATTTTAGATATTGAAGGAACAACAGTGGATTTAGGAAAATCCATTGGAAGTGATCAGAAGAATCATAAATCAACCTTTGTTTCATTATATGGTATGGAAGCATCAAAATTACGGGTTGATGAATTAGAAAAAGAAGCTGTAAAGATGCTTGAAAAAATTGGTGATCAAACAATTTTTTTACAAAAACTAGCACGATATATTTGTGAACGACAAAAATAAGAATGATTTATTGATAAAAAGCACCTTCAAATGAGGGTGATTAAGAGCGTAGAAAAAGATACAAAGCAGTCCCGACAATGTTACATCATGGTGTGTGCCTCAGGGCGAACAGGTGGTAGTCTGTCCGAACTGCTAGCACACAATAGATTAACAATTAGTCGGGACGGGGTTTAGCAATGCTCTGAATCGACTTCAAGAGAGGGCGATTTTTTTAGTAGACTATTAAATTTATCTAGTCATTAAGCAATCGGATTGATGAAATGGATGCATTAATAGCCGGATAAAAGAAAAAAAGTTTATTTTGACAAGATAACGGTTTCATGATACAGTGATGACAAATAAAGTTGCAATATTTTTTCTCGCAGATTTCTGTCTGGAGAGATAGGGCTTGTAGATATACCTGACTGTGAAGTTTTTCTGAGCGGAAGGGCGTGCATATAGCATGTATTTTTTTTGTGCTGTTTTGCCCCCTTTCCGTAAAGATGGATAGGGGGCTTTTATTTAATTGAGGAGATAAAATGGAAAAAAGAACTGGAATTGTGGGAATTGTAATTGAAGATGTTTCATCTGTAGAACGTGTGAATACAATTCTTCATGATCATCGAGAATTAATTGTAGCAAGAATGGGTGTTCCTTATAAAGAACGTGGCATATCAGTAATTGCTTTAATTGTTGATGGTAGTAATGACGAAATTAGTGCGCTTACAGGAAAGCTTGGGCGAATTAACGGCATATCAGTCAAGTCAATGATTACAAAAAAATAAACAAAGAAGAGGTAACTTGTTAATGAATTTTTTGGATAAATATAAGGATGAATTTGCGAAATATGATCAAATGGATCATGATTTTATTGACGATGATAAAATTTGGAGTCAATTGAACAAATGGGAAAAACCCAGTAAAAAAGATGTGCGTCGAGTCTTAAAGAAGGCTGAGCAATGTGTAAGACTTGAACCAGAGGAAATGGCAGTTCTTATACAAAATAAGGATGAAGAAACCATTGAAGAAATGTATGCTTTGGCACACCAGTTAAAACAAGAAGTTTATCGTGATCGAATTGTTTTTTTTGCGCCTCTTTATATTAGTGATGAATGTGTAAATAATTGTAAATACTGTAGTTTTAGAAGCGCCAATAAGGATATGCATCGAAAAACTCTTTCTCTGGATGAAGTTGGAGAAGAAGTGAAAATAATGATTGAAGAAGGTCAAAAACGAACAGTTCTTGTTTATGGAGAAGCACCTTCAACTCAAGTAGACTTTATGTGTGAAACAGTCGAAAAAGTATATAGTGTAAAAACTGAACATGGTGAAATTCGACGGGCCAATATTAATTGTGCACCGCTTACAGTGGATGAACTTAAAAAATTAAAAGCAGTGGGAATTGGTACATTCCAGGTTTTCCAGGAAACCTATCATCGAGATACATACCGTACTGTGCATCCTCAAGGTACGCTTAAAGGACATTACCGATGGCGTTTATATGCTATGGATAGAGCACAGGAAGCCTGCGTGGATGATGTTGGTTTGGGTGTGTTATTTGGATTATATGATTGGCGTTTTGAAATGATGGGGCTTTTATATCATACAATACATCTTGAAGAAAAGTATAATGGTGTTGGTCCTCATACGATTTCATTCCCACGGATTACACCAGCAACTGGAACTCCTTTTTCTGATCATCCGGAATATGCTGTTAGTGACAGTGATTTCAAAAAGTTGGTTGCGATTTTACGATTATCAGTTCCATATACTGGCTTAATTTGTACAGCTCGGGAACCAGATGCTGTCCGTCGAGAAGTGATTCCTTTTGGGGTTTCGCAGATTGATGCAGGCACACGAATTGGTGTAGGGGCTTATGCTGAGTCAAAACAGGCAAATGCACTTCCAGACAAGGAACAGTTTTCTATTGGGGATGCTCAAACTCTCGATGACGTTGTTGCAGAAATTTGTGGGATGGATTGCATACCATCGTTTTGTACAGCTTGTTATAGAGAAGGACGAACAGGCGAAGAATTTATGAAGGTTGCAAAATCTAAGTTTGTTTATAATTACTGTATTCCAAATGCTATGTTTACCTTGAAAGAATATTTGGTTGATTATGCTACCGAGGAAACAAAAATAATAGGTGAAGAAGTGATCAGAACACATTTGGAACAATTTGCCGGTCAACCTGTTTATAATACCATTGCTGAAAATTTAAAGAAAATCGAGAATGGTGAGCGTGATTTGTACTTTTAGGGACAAAGATTAGGAACTTAGTTTTGAAAGATGAAACAAATTTTCTGAATGGATGAATCGGGTAGAAAAAAAGAACGAACAGAAAGAATTCGATTTTAAAGATAGAATACCTTGGCAGATGATTTTATATTTTCCAAGGAACTCAATCCTCAGTTTCTTTGTTTTGGAATTTTAACATCATCTATAAAAAGCGTATCTTTTTTGATGCGCTTTTTTTGTTGATAAACTTTTGTACTGATTAATTGTAATTTGTTAGGCTTGCAATTCGTATATGCTAGCGCCTGTTTGCCGTATGCACACACTATGATTTACAAATTGTCGGTATTACTTTTTATCGTTGTCTACAGTCTGAAGCGTATCTTTTTGATATGTTTTTTTTATTTGAACGGCAAAAATAATAGGGGTTTTATTGTGTTCAAAAAAAACCTGTGTTATAATATATTTCAGGTGGTCCAGTATTCTAGTCGGCACTATTGATTTTCAGGGCGGGCCTAAAAATCCGTCGAAGGGCATATCGATGAAGTCCCTTGTTTTTGCCTTTGACGCCCAGTTGAGGGCGAATCCAGGGGGTTAAGGAGGATGGGGCGATCCGCAATGGCATGCGGGCGTTGACCCTGCCTCCGTGGAGACCTGTATTGTACAGGAGTTAACCTGTGAATATGTTGCATTATGTGATATTGAAACAGTGTAGCCTGCCTTGAGTGAATTAGGTGGATGGATCGACAGTTTTGAAAGTTCTTAGGGCCCTAAACTGAAAAATATTGCAATTCGAAACCTAATTTGCAAAAGAGGCTAAGGATTAATGGGTGTTGTTGAGGAAAACTCCTAGACTGGTTGAAAGAAGTATAATAGGGATTATGGTGTGGACTTAGTGGTAATTCAGTCTTGTAGCTGGTGACACTGCAAAATGCGATTAAAGGGAAACCACTAGTACGGCGACGTGTTAGTTATGCATTGGGAAATCCTACTGGACCTATGTCGCAAAGTTTACTTATTATACTACCACCTTAATTTTAAAAAAGTATTTAAGGAATTATGATGTTTCATAGTTCCTTTTATTGTATAATGATGTATAAATAATCATTTATTTGAGAGGGATTATGGAAAAAAAGAGATCAAAAAAAGAAATCAAAGAAAAAAGACATAAAAGATGGGTTGTCATTATTACAATTTCGACATTTCTTATTACAATGCTGATTAGTTATATATCGGATTTGTTATTATCGAATACTCCTATTTTTGTTGCGTTTATTATTTTGTTTGTAATTGTATGTATTGGTATCGTTGGTGATGTGATTGGTGTTGCGATAACAGCAGTATCCATTGGGCCTTTTAATGCAATGGCTTCAAAAAAAATAAAAGGTGCAAAAACATCGGTTTCTTTAGTGAAAAATGCAAGTCGGGTTTCAAATTTCTGCAATGATGTGATTGGTGATGTTTGCGGTATTCTTAGTGGGGCGACAAGTATTACGATTGTTATGCAGTTAGCACAACATTATCCGGCATTAAATTTGGCGATCATTACGTTAGTTCTAAGTAGTACGGTTGCATCGATAACTGTTGGGGGAAAAGCAGTTGGAAAAGATTTTGCATTAAAAAATGGGACATGGATTATTCATGGAATATCGATATTAATTGCAAGTGTGAAACTAGCAGTTCGTGGATCTGAATAAATAAATTAAAAAGAAAAGAAAAGAGGAAAAGTTGAAAGAACGTTTAGATAAATTATTAGTTGCTCAGGGTCATTTTGATTCAAGAGAACGCGCAAAAAAAGCAATCATGGCAGGACTCATTTTAGTGAATGATCACATAAAAGACAAGGCCGGAGATTTAGTAGATCCCGAATCGACGATTATTATTAAAGGTAATAATATGCCTTATGTTAGTCGTGGTGGATTAAAATTAGAAAAAGGATTAGCTGTTTTTGAAATGGATGTAACGGGAAAAATAGTTATTGATATTGGATCATCAACGGGTGGATTTACAGATTGTTTGTTGCAAAATGGCGCTGAAAAAGTCTATGCAGTGGATGTTGGATATGGACAATTTGATTGGAAGTTACGCAATGATCCTCGCGTTGTTTCGATGGAGCGAACGAATTTTAGACATCTTACCCAAAATGAACTTCCTGAAATGGTTGATGGAACAGTGATGGATGTTTCATTTATTTCCATAATAAAACTTTTGCCAGCGATAAAATTATTTATGAAACCGGGAGCACAAGGCATTTGGCTGATTAAGCCACAATTTGAGGCAGGACGAGCACGTGTTGGAAAAAATGGTGTTGTTCGCGATAAAAAAATACATATTCAAATATTGAGAGAGGTATTGACGGCAATTGAAGAGCATGACTTTTTAATAAAAGATTTGGATTTTTCACCCATTCAAGGACCAAAAGGTAATATCGAGTTTTTAGTATTTATTGAAAACAGTCCGTTGCAAGACACCGTTACTTGGCCTGAAAAGATAGAAAAAGTTGTTACTTTAGCTCATGAAAGCTGTCGTAAAAAAAAGGAAAGTCCCACTGAATAGGATGTGATGAACATGAAAAATAAAATGAGAGAAATTGGGATATATCTTAATATGGAAAAAGAAGATAGTCTTGGTTTAAGTCAAAAATGTATTGCGTTTTTATTAGATCAAGGGATGGAAATTGCTTTATTAGAAGGTCAAATTCTCTATCAAGATAAAGCTGTTCATTATTATCCTAAGGAAATGTTTTTTAAAAATCCTGATTGTATTCTTGTTTTAGGAGGAGATGGAACACTGCTTTTTGTTGCACGGCAATGTTGTTTTTCTGAGATTCCTATTTTTGGAATTAATTTAGGAAAGCTTGGATTTTTAACAGAAGGTGAAGCGAGCCATTATAAAGATACCTTGACTAATTTAGTGAAGGGATCGTATTATATTGAAAAACGGATGATGCTCAATTGTATGATTAAACGGAAAAATAAACAATTAAAAGAATTTGTGGCGTTAAATGATGTGTTAGTCAGAAGTCGAGGATTTCGAATGATGGATATTCGAGCCTATGCTAATGGAACGAGGATCGATACTATTCGAGCAGATGGTTTGATTATTTCAACGCCAACAGGGTCAACAGGTTATTCTTTAGCTGCAGGTGGTCCCATTGTGGCACCAGGATCTAAAGCTATTATTTTAAACCCGATTTGTCCCCATCGATTGCATGATCGATCGTATGTATTACCAATAGATGATGTGATTTCGTTAGAATTTGGAGAACGAGAAAAAAAAATTGCAGTAACAATTGATGGTCAAACAATTATTTCAATTCACCCAGAAGATGAGGTTACGATTAAAAAATCATCCTATTTTACACAATTGATTCGCTTAAATAAGATGAGTTATTTTGATCGTTTAAGGGTGAAATTATCTAATGAAATATTATAGTGACAAATCATTGGAAAGGAGAAAAAATGAAAATATCTAGACAAGCGAAAATTATAGAAATCATTGAGAATAATCTTGTGGAAACTCAGGAAGATTTGGCTCAGGCACTCAAAGATATTGGATTTACAGTGACTCAAGCTACAATTTCACGTGATATCAAAGAACTAAAACTAATCAAAGTCAGTAGTAATGAGGGAATACAACATTATGCATCATTAAAAGATATGAGTACCATATACAATGAACGGGTTACGGCGGTTTTTAGAGAATCAGTCTTAACGGTTGATTATGTTGAAAACAACATTGTTTTAAGAACATTGCCAGCAATGGGACAGGCGGCAGCCCTAGCTATTGACGGTATGGAATGGCATGACATTGTTGGTACGATTGCTGGTGATGATACGATTTTTGTGTTAATTCGTAATCGGGAAGCGGTACTTGATATTGTGAGTAAATTTAAAAAGATGATGAAATAAGGAGGTTCCAATGCTAAGAAATCTCGTTGTAAAAAATTATGCCCTTATTGAAAATTTAACAGTTGATTTTTGTAAAGGATTAAATGTTATTACAGGAGAAACTGGTGCAGGAAAATCAATTGTTATTGATGCGCTATCATTGGTTCTAGGTAATCGAGGGAATAAGAGCAATATTCGACAAGGCGAAAAAAAGATGATTGTTCAAGGATTATTTGATATTGATTATAATGCTTTTTTGATTGAAAAGTCGATCGAATTTGGGATTCCAATGGATGATCAACAATTGATTTTAACACGAGAAATTGATAATCATGGAAAGAACATTTGTCGAGCAAATGGAATCATTATTACAGTTTCTCAATTAAAAATAATTGGAAATAGTTTAATGGATATTCATGGACAACATGAGCATCAATCTTTATTTCAGCGAGAAAATCATCGCATATTATTAGATGCTTTTGCTGGAGTGAAAAGTTCTAATTTTCTTGAAATATTGACAAATAATTTGAATCAATTAAAGATCCTAGAGGCAAAAATTAATGAACTTGAGATTAATGAACGGGTAATTGAACGCGAAAAAGAAACTTTGCAATTTGAATTAAATGAGATTAAAGAAGCTAATTTAAAAATTGATGAAGAAGAAGAACTTGAGAATGAAAAACGTATATTTGAAAATCGAGAACGATTATTTTCAAATATCAATAATGGATACGAATTGCTTCGTGGAGAAACAGCAGAACAACGATCAATTTTAGACGGATTAGGAGAATTACAACATAACTTGTCAGAAGCGATTAAAATCGATTCAAATTTTGAAGAGAATTTAGAGTTAATTAATGGTGTTTATGGAGAATTAGAAAGTTTGTTATTTGGTTTTCGATCATATCTTGAAGATATGGAATATAGTCTAGGTGATTTAGATGTGATTGAAGAACGCCTAAGTATTATTTCTCAAATGAAGCGAAAATATGGATCAAGTATCGCAGAAGTGATTGACTATGAAGCGACAATTTGCACCCGGCTAAAAACCTTAATTAATCGGGATGAAAATTTGGAAATTTACAAAAATGATTATCAGAAAATTAAAAAGAAATATTGTGATACTGGGAAAAAATTACATGATTTACGCCTAAAAGCTGGAAAAAACTTAAAAAAAGAATTAGAATTAGAATTAGCTGATTTAGCAATGGATAAAGTTAAAGTTGAGATTAAAGTTGACTATGATCATACTAGACTCACATTTAATGGTCAAGATCAGATTGAATTCTTAATTTCAGTAAATCCTGGTCAAGATCCAAAACCACTTGGGAAAATTGCATCAGGAGGAGAAATTTCAAGGATTATGTTAAGTTTAAAAAGTATTTTTGGGAGTATGGATGCAATTGAGACGATGGTATTTGATGAAATTGATACTGGGATTAGTGGTCGAACGGCTCAAATTGTAGCAGAAAAAATTCAAGCATTAACGGTAACACCTCCAAATGGTCGGCAAATTATTTGTATTACCCATTTACCTCAGATTGCAGCAATGGCAGATCAGCACTTTATGGTTGAAAAATTAACGGGTGAAACATCTGTAGACGTTTTCTTTTTACCGCTGGATGAAAAGGGTAAAAAAGAGGAATTAGTTCGGATGCTTGGTGGTGTGGAATTAACACAAAAAACATGGGACCATGCTCAAGAAATGCTAGAATTAAGCCAAAAAGTAAAAAAAAGTAAAATAAACAAAAAATTATCTTAACATTTGCTTGTTTATTGGGTAAAATTAGGATTGTTAAAAAATTATTAATTAAGAAGGAGAACCATTTGAAAAAAACTGTGCCCATTGGGCTATCAAACAAACACGTTCACGTTTCACAAGCAGATTTAGAGGTTTTATTTGGAAAAGGTTATGCTTTAACGGTTAAAAAAGATTTGTCTCAACCTGGACAATTTGCAGCTGAAGAAAAAGTAGATATTGTTGGACCAAAAAATACCATTAAAGGTGTTCGAATTCTTGGACCAGTACGACCAAATACACAGATTGAAGTTTCAGTAGGCGATGGATTTATTCTAGGCGTAGCCGCTCCACTTAGAAATTCTGGTGATATTAAAGGCACACCAGGGGTAAAACTTGTTGGACCAGCTGGAGAAGTTGAAGTGTCAGAAGGTGTTATTGTAGCTGCACGACATATTCATTTTAGCCCAGAAGAAGGTGCTGCTTACGGCATAAACGATAAAGATATTGTTTCGGTTAAATTAGAAGGACCTCGTGGTTTAATTTTTGATCATGTATTATGTCGTGTTCATCCTGATTATAAATTAGATATGCATCTTGATGTTGAAGAAGGTAATGCTGCTGGAGCTAAAAATGGCCAAATAGTAACAATAATTTAATGTTACCAATGCCAAACCCTATTGCTTTTTCAGTATTTGGTCTTGATGTCAGGTGGTATGGAATATTTATAGCAACGGCATTATTAATAGGCTTATTTATTGGGATTAAACGTGCACCTAAATATGGCATTGATTCGGATGTTATTTTAGATTTCTTTTTATATATGACACCAGCTGTTGTTATTGGTGCCCGTTTATATTATGTTATCTTCAATCTTAAGTACTATTTGTCAAATCCATCAGAAATTTTTGCAATATGGAATGGTGGATTGGCGATTCATGGTGGGATCATTGCAGGTGTTATTGTTGCATTGATTTTGTGCCATGTTAAAAAGATAAAGTTTTTAACCTTAGTTGATGTGATCATTCCTGGTTTGCCCTTAGGACAAGCCATCGGGCGATGGGGAAATTATTTTAACCAAGAAGCATATGGTGTTCAAACTGATTTGCCATGGGCGATTACAGTGAATGATGCAGTGTACGGATTGATCAAAGTGCATCCAACATTTTTATATGAATCACTATGGGATTTTATGATTTTTGGTTTTTTATTTTTTTATGAAGATAAATTGAAAAAAGTTGATGGCGAATTGTTTTTCGTTTATTTAGGATTATATTCGATTGGACGTTTTTTCATTGAAGGTTTGCGAACCGATAGCTTAATGTTTTTAGGCTTACGTGTGGCACAACTACTTAGCTTAGCTTTAGCAATCGTTGGTTTTGCGGGGATTGCTTATTTAAGGAAAAATGAAACACGGTTTAAAAGAATTAAATAAATCCGTTTGAATTGAAATGGATAATAAGCTTATTAAACAAATCGATTGTTTTTAGTCGGTTTGTTTTTTAGATTAAGTCCGTGTGATGGTGTAAAAAGAAAATCAAAATAAATATGAGCCATAGTGTTCATCCTCGGTTAAAATAAAAGTACTAAACAAATACTAATCGAGGAGATAAACAAATGGCTCAATTAAATATTACACTGGATACAGAACTTTTGCACGGACTTTTTACAAAAGATATTATGGATGAAGACTGGATGCAGATGCAGGTCGGGTTGATGTTAACTTGTCTGAATTTAAAGAAGATGAAACAACGGTTGGGATTGATTGGTCCTTTTTCGTTACGATTTTTCTGGTTTTCTTCAATTAAACTGAACAAATAACAAAAGGCCATTAGAATTTGCATTCTAATGGCCTTTTGTCTACAGTCTGCAGTGCATACTTTATAGTATGTACTGTTTTTAATTACAGAGTTTCTACTTGGGTTCTGGAAGATCTGTTTTTTTGCTTTTATCAATACATAAGCGATGGTAACAAATTCAAAAATAGAAGCAGACAATTTTGACTTTTCTTTATTATTGCTTTGAATAGGAATTTTTGGTGGTTCAGGTAAAAATAGAATTAAAATGAAAATAATAATTCCTAAACTATGAACAAGAAAACAATATTGCAATGAAGCAGCTGCGGTAAAGCCACCAAATAGTTGAAAAAGAATGCCACTGATATTTGTAACAATTATCGGTATCATTTTTGCTTTTAATTTGTGAGGGATTCCTCATAAAAGAGAACTTCGGGTACCTCGATATTGAATTGCTTCAGAAAGATGGTTGATGTTAATAATCGGGGAATCATCTAAATCGGCAATGGTACGCGAAAGTTTTAAAATGCGGTGATAGCCACGGGCACTGAGATTCATTTTTGCATATACTTTTTCCATCAGATTTTCTTCTGCTGGACCAAGTTTACAGTAGCTATCAATGAGTTTTGGTGTTAGTTGAGAATTATAATAGATATTTAAATTTTGATAGCGTTTATTTTGAATAGCGCGTGCTTGATTGACGCGCTCTTTGATCGTTTTAGATGATTCACCGGTGGCTTTCTTTTGAAGGTCGTCATAGGTTGTTCCAGGAACTTCTACAAAAATATCAATGCGATCTATGAGTGGGCCAGAAATTTTACTTTGATAGTGTTTAATTTGTTGGGGTGTGCAGATGCATTCGTGCGTCGGATCATTATAATACCCGCAGGGACAAGGGTTCATCGAGCTTATCAAGGTGAAACTTGCCGGAAAAGTTAAGGATGCATTGATGCGTGAGATTGTGACTTCTTGATCTTCAAGGGGCTGTCTTAGAACTTCTAAAGCTGATTTTTGAAACTCCGGTAATTCATCTAGAAAGAGAACACCGAGGTGAGCTAATGAGACTTCGCCAGGCTTGGGGATCCGGCCACCGCCAATGAGAGCTGTTCTAGAAATTGTATGATGAGGTGAACGAAAAGGGCGTTCTTGAATGATTCCACTATTTTTTAGCAAGCCAGAAATACTATGAATTTTAGTGATTTCAAGTGCTTCATCAAGGGTGAGATCGGGAAGAATGGATGGAAATCCTTTGGCTAAGAGTGTCTTACCAGAACCAGGTGGACCAGATAATAGGACATTGTGGCTTCCGGCTGCAGCAATTTCAAGAGCCCTTTTTGCTTGATCTTGACCACAGATATCTGAAAAATTAATGGTTGTTGTGGTTTCTTTTGAAGCTAAGAGGGTGTTTAAATCAAGCGTAAATGGCGTTAGAATCAGTTCGCCATTGAGAAAAGATACCGCTTCATTTAAGTGCTTTAAAGGAAAAATTGAGATGCCTTGAACAACACCAGCTTCAAATCGATTCGGATAGGGAACGATAACGTTTTTGATGCCTCTTGTTTTTGCTTCTAGTACCATAGGAAGAATCCCCGTAACATTCCGGATTTCACCACTTAATGATAGCTCACCAATAATAAGATAGCTGTTTGGAGGATTAATCCAAGATAATTGATTCGAAGCAGTTAGTATCCCAAGGGCAATTGCTAAATCAAAGGCGGGTCCTTCTTTTTTTAGATTGGCAGGTGCAAGATTGATCGTAATACGTTCCATAGGATATTGAAAGCCAATATTCTTTATGGCAGAAAAAACGCGATCTTTTGATTCTTTAATGCCAGTATCAGGAAGACCAACAAGAGAATAAGATGGTAAGCCTTTTGAAATATCAATTTCCACTGTAACAATAACGCCGTTAATACCTAATAATCCAGAACTTTTTAATTGTGATAACATTGCATTTTGCCTCCTTATTTATGATTGTAATTATATATCAATACGATTAAAAAATATAGAGAAAAAAATTGTAATTTATGATATTATACAAAGCGTAGAACTATGGGAGGCATGAATGGAAAAAAACACTCAAGGGATAATATGTGTACTGTTATCGATGGTATTATTTAGTACAGGTGGAATATTTATTAAATTAATTAATGCGAATGCTTTTACAATAACATTTGGTCGGGCGATTATTGCAGGGCTTGTTTTTTTGCCATTTATGCAATGGAAAAAAATACGATTGTCAAAGAAATATCTCGCCTTAGCTTTCTCATATTCTTATTTATGCATTATGTTTGTACTGACAACTAAAATAACAACCGCAGCGAATGCAATCATTTTGCAATGTACAGCACCATTGTGGTTGTATCTTTTTTATCTTATTAAAGGGAAAAAAATTACGTCGCGTGAGTTGGTTCCACGGATTTTTATATTGCTGGGGATCATTGCTATTTTAAGTGCATCAGATGGTGGCAATTTTTATGGTAATTTATTGGCGCTAACAAATGGGATTGCCTATGCAATGGTTCAATATTTTATGGAGAAAGATTATCCTTTTTCAGATAAAACAATGATTGGACTTAACAACATTTTTTTGAGTGTGATTGTTTTTGTACTAATGTTTAATCAGCTTGATTTTTCAAGTATTCAAGTGGGAGGATGGCTTGGACTGATTTTTTTAGGAGTTGTTCAAATGGCGTTAGCGTATCTTTTCTTTGCAAAAGGGATCAAACTTATTTCAGCATTAAAAGCATCTATGGTGTCATTGCTTGAGCCGATTTTAAATCCAATTTTTGTTTTTGTTTTTATCGGTGAAATGCCATCAGAATTGGCATTAGTAGGATTTGGATTAGTTATGTTTGGGGTAGGATTAACCATTATACCGCTAAAAAAAGAAATAAATGAGATTGAATATCAAAATAAATAGACAAAAGACTGTTGAATGAATCATATAGTGTGATCCAAGAGTTGGATTTTTATCGGAGTAGTTAATTCTACTTTGGCAGTTATCCATATCAATTAGTGTTACTTGCTATTGAATTTATTAGTATTATCATATAAAATAAAATAGCACTAAATTTAAAAAAACTATTGGTGCTGATGATACGATTCAAAAATGATAATCTAAGGGGTATACTAAAATGATTAAAATCAGAGATTTATTTAAACACATATCAAGGAAGGAAGCAGTCATTTTTACTGTTATACTCATATCTTTATTGATATTTGCAGGTTGTAGTATGCCTGAGGGTTTAAGTGAAGAATTTCTATCTAACGAACCATTAGAGGGATATCAACTTATTGAAGTAGATGGTGGGAATAAATCGGGACAAAGAGAACCAAATGTTGTCGTTGATATTGGATTTGGTGATAGAATATACTACGCTTACACCAATGAGTATGCTCAATTGGTTAGAGTAACGGCAAAGGAAATTGTTTTGCAGGATGATGATAACGAACTGGTATTGTCAACGGGACGATATTATTCAGACGAAGCAAAAGTACCTGGGGTTGAAAGCCCGACGTTAGATGAGGGTCATGTTATAGCAGATTCCCTTGGTGGTGTTTCAAATGCTTATAATATTACACCACAAGAGAGCACGCTAAATCGACATGGTGATCAAGCTTATATGGAAAAGGCAATTAGAGATGCAGATGGTTGTAGCAATTTTATTGCGGTAATCACTTATCCAACGACCACAACCCAGATTCCAAGTCATTATAGCTATACTTACACTCTTAATGGTAATGTGATTCACGATGAGTTTGATAATATCAATCCCGATGAAGTGAATGAAGCGCTTGGAATAACAACACCAACTGATGAAGTTGTTTCAAATTCAGGCGTTGTCATTAGTAAACTGGATAAGCAAGCAGAGTATATTATCATAAAAAATTCAAGTTTTAATGCCGTTGACCTTACCGGATGGAAGGTTGTATCTGTTTTAGGAAATCAGTCATTTACCTTCCCAACGTTTAATTTAGAGCCCGATGCTTTTGTTAAAGTTGGCGATTCGGAAAAAAATTCAGATATAGATTTTCATTGGTTGGATGGCGGCGGAACCTGGAATAACAGCAAAAGTGACCCTGCGGAATTATATAATAGCAACGATGAATTGGTTGATAAATATAATAATTAAAAATAAATTTGCCACTAATTTTTTAAATTACACCAAATAATGAATGTGTAAAAAACTTTTGATTATTGCTGATGAATTGTTTAGACTGTGAATTTGTAAAAAGAAGGATTAACTTTTAATTCTTTTAAATTGTTTTTATTTCTATAGAAAATGCCGATAATTATTGCACGACCTCAAATAAAAGTGTAAACTTATATTAAATATTTAAGTTTGCAAAAAGAAAGAGGAAAATGACAGATGAATGTACAAAAAAAGCTGGTACTTGTTATTGCAGGTATCGTATTAGTATCCATACTATTTTTATGGTCAGCTCAACAATCAAAGATCATGACGTTTGATTCAAATATTGCCTTGTCCACCGAAGCGGATAATCCTCCAGTGAATGACAGTATCCAGACTATCAATCTCAAATTCAGCGAGAAGCTAGATCCCAAAACGGTTGCTGAAGCCGTTAAACTCTATACTATTAATGCCCAAGGAGAGGCGATCGAAACAAATAGTCTTGTGGCACTCAGTTCCAATGATGAGACTACCCTTTCTATCAACACGCCGGATTGGACAAGCTTTATCGGTGGGGAAGAGTACAAAATTCAAATCAGCAGTGCTTTACAGTCAGCAACTGGAGTAAGCGTTGGGGCTGATTATGAGGGATATTTTGCCACCAACTATGATTGCAATCTCACCGGTATTGCTGATTTGAATAACGAACGCTCCCAGATTGTTCTTATCAGCGACCTTCACTTAGGTATTGATGATGACTTTGCAGAAACCGTTGAGAACAGACCGGCCCTCGTTGATTTTTTAAATCAGATCAAAACTTCTCCCAATGTCAAAGAGCTTGTCATTGTAGGAGATTTATTTGATGGTTGGTTTTTACCAATGAACTATACGCTACCGGATTCACAATCTGAATTTTTTGATGCGGTTGCGGCTAACAATCAGATGGTTGTCGATGCGATTAATGCCATTATTACAATGGGTCAAGTTAAAGTAACTTACGTCCCTGGAAATCATGATCTTCTGCTCACCCAGGCCGATGTTGCTCGAATTTTCCCAGGGATTAACCAGGGAAGAGATGATGTCCAGGGCCTCGGTACTTATATCACAGGAGCCAATTCGGAAATTGTGGTTGAACATGGTCACCGATGCAATTTTTTCTGTGCCCCAGATTTTATTTCAAATCGGGACATCACTCAAAATAGCACATCCATCTTGCCACCGGGTTATTTCTTTACTCGAATTGCCACATCTTCAATGGTTGAAGGACAACCAAAAACAAGTAATGTCTTTCCCGAAATGACAGTTCCTGCTAAAAATGACACCAGTCAATTTAATGCCTACCTATATTATCAGGGGTGGAAGGGACTCATGACTATCCTACCAGTGAATGAAAGTTTAACAGATAAGGTGATCAAAACAAACATTGATGGGTACACCGAGGATTATGCCATTAACGATGTCGTTCCTCAGCAAAATACTGACGGTACCATTGATGTCAATTTGTACAAAGAGATCCAAGATAACTGGGATAAACGTCAGGACATAAATCACGTTACCGTCGAAATACCAACTGCCAAAGCTATTACTCAAGCAGCAACTTCGTCATTTACCGATGAAATGGCTAAGATTCAGTATTTTGACGTTGATGCATCCAAGCGTATTGTTGTTTTTGGACATAGCCATATTGGAATGATTTTACCTGAGACAAACCTTGAGGGTCAGAAAACAATCTATGCCAATACAGGTACTTGGATTGATGAAAATCCGTACGCTCCTACTAGGACTTTTGTAGTAATTACCCCTGCAAAGCCAGATTCGGCTATTGAAACTGTGAATTACTATCAATACTCAAATGATCATACCATTACCCAATGGGGAGAAGGTCAGGCTATCGTACAATAAACATTAAACCAAAGATCTCAGGCCCAGATTGTAAATAAAGATATAAAGTAGTCGCGACAATTGTTACATCATGATGTGTGCATACGGAAAACAGGCGGTAGCCTGTCTGAATTGCAAGCCCAACAGATTAACAATTAGTCGGGACGGGAGTTTGTCGACAAACTATGCCAATGTAGAAATGCATTGGCTTTTTTAGTGTGTCCAATATGAATGTAATCTAATCATTCATAAATTGGAACTCACAAAGAGCTGCTTCACTGGCTTTGCAGTGTCTTCGTGTTATTTGTTATCTTTGACTATACATATATTACGATTTCATGTAAACTATTATTATAGACACATGTTAGAAGCAAATTACTGTTTGATTGGCTTCCAATATCAGTAAAATAATTTATTTAGAAGGATTTACTTGAGTCAAAAAGGGAATAAACTAAAATAAGTAGAAAGTCGAAGGAATATTATCATGACGTTACCATTGCTTTTTTCTTTATTATTTTATTTTATATCTGCAATCTATGTTTATTTTGGATACTATGAATTAAATTATGATGATAACCCTAACCGAAAATACGTTTTTCTTTTATTATGTAGTTTCTTAGTCATTTGGTCATTTGGATTTTCAATTGCCAATTCCGCACCAGATTATGATACTGCTTTATTTTGGCGTCGTTTTTCAGCACTTGGATGGGGAGCGATTTATAGTTCTATGCTTCATTTAATCTTAATTATTACAGAAAGAAAAAAAATATTAGAAAAAAAATGGGTTCTTCCATTAATTTATTTACCAGCAGTTATGATAATCGTGGTTTTTTCTTTGTATTCACCGATTGTTATAGATCAATATAATCTGATATATACTAATTATGGATGGATTAATTTATCCACAAATAATGCCTGGGACTGGTTTTCTAATTTTTATTACGGCAGTTTTACACTTGCCAGTATTCTTCTTATTATTATTTGGGGAATTCATTCAGATAAAAAAAACCAAAAAGTGGCAATTTTACTTATCGTATCCATTGCTATCGCATGTATAGTCAGCATAGTTGCTGATGTTTTGTTCAATACGTATATTGAGGTTACAACACTTCAAATTGCACCAGTTCCGGTCATGTTGCCAATTGCTGCCATTTTTTATTCAGTTAAAAAATATGGGTTTATGAAATCCATAAACTTACCGCTACCAACTCAAAAAGGGGAAATATTAACGGATATCAATCGGAATAAGATTTATAAAAATCTGACTTTAGCTTACCTGGCTAGCGGATATCTATATTTTCTAGTTAAATATTTTTTTCTCAATGTAGATTTCTCATTTGCTTTATTAATGAGTCTGATTTTTATCATATTTGGTATTGCAATAAATGTGATTCATCATCTAAATATTAAAGTTAAGAATAAAGACTGGCTCATGGTTACCATTTTGTGTTTGACCATTCTCATTATGATTTTCCAAAACATCGAATATGCAAATATTACGATATGGATGGCACCAACTGTTTTGATGATTCTATTAATTCCGTTTCGAAATCGAAAGCATTTTTTGATGCTAGGAGTTACCGTGGTTACAACACTGGTTCTATTATGGGGAATAAACCCTGATGTGAGCATTGAGGTGAACGCTTTAGGACATTTAGAACGGATCGCACTCGTGATTATATTAATCGCGATGGCAATGTATGTTAATAATATCTTCATAAAGAGGCTTGAAGAAAATGATGAACAGGTTCAATTTCAAAAAATGATTTCGAAGATATCAGCGGATTTTATAACGTTCAATGAAGTGAATTATAACGAGAAAATAACAAATCTTCTGGAAATGTGTGGCCGGTATTATCAGGTTGATCGGGCGAACTTATACCTTTTTTCATCAGATATGAAGACGGTGACTTTTACCCACGAATGGTGCAGTGAGGGAATCGATTCAATCATTGGTCAGGATGAGATTTTTCAGACGGAAGAAATACCATGGTGGATGAATCAATTAAAAAACAACCCGTCGATCTATATCGGTAATTTGAAACAGCTTCCAGAGGAAGCAGTGGTTGAAAAACAAATTTTCATGAAATACAAGGTCGATTCGATTCTTTCGATTCCAGTGATCAGTAACGAAAATTTGTTGGGATTTTTGATCTTCAATACCGTGAGAAAACCAGCAGTTCTGATTGATGATTACATTGAACTACTTAAAATAATTTCAAATACACTGGCAGATGCGCTGGTAAAAGTGAATGCAGAAAAAGAAATCAACTACATGGCATATTATGATGGATTGACCGGGCTTTCAAATCGAACTTTTTTCAAAGAACATTTAATGAAAGAGATTTATTTATCAAAGCGAACGATGAAACTAATCGGGGTGGTATTTATTGACCTTGATGGGTTCAAATTGGTTAACGATTCATTGGGACATGATGCCGGGGATGAATTGCTAAGAGAAGTTGGCAGGCGTCTGACTGAATGTGTGCGTAAACAGGACACGGTTTGCCGATTTGGAGGAGATGAATATTTGGTGATGTTCACCAATATTGTTACGGTTGATGATATCCATTTGATTGCAAAAAATATGATGAAAATTTTTGAAAAACCGATGAAAATTAAAAATCAAGAGTTATTTATCACAGCCAGTTCAGGTATTGCTATGTATCCTATTGATGGTGATGAACCGGATGTTCTCATTAAAAATGCTGATCTGGCAATGTACACATCAAAAGATTCTGGGAAAAACAAATATACCCTGTGTTCTCCTTACTTAAAAGAAGACGTTATGACAAAGATGAAGCTGACAAACAGCCTTTACCGCGCATTAGAACGAAATGAATTGATTTTATATTATCAGCCCCAGATCTGTATTGAAACAAAGAAAATAATTGGGATGGAAGCCTTGATTCGTTGGAATCATCCTGAACTGGGGATCATCTTGCCAGATACATTTATTCCATTAGCAGAACAGCATGCGGAATTGATCATACCCATTGGTGAATGGGTGCTTATGACGGCCTGTCAACAGAGTATGAACTGGCAGAAAATGGGAATTCCTCCCCTTCGAATAGCAGTAAATCTCTCTGGAGAACAATTCCGAAATATAAAGCTAGTTGACTCAGTGAAACAGGTTATTCTAAAAACAGGTATGAATCCGAAATACCTGGAATTGGAAATTACGGAAAGTATTGCGATTAAAGGTTCATTTAATAGCAATGAGGTATTGCAGGAATTAAAGGATTTTGGGGTAAGTATTGCGATTGATAATTTTGGCATTGAATATTCATCGTTAAACCGATTAAAAAGTCTCCCCATTGATCGAATTAAGATGGATATTGAGTTTGTCCATGGTTTAACAAAAAATATAAAAGATGAAGCTATTGCTAAAGTTATTATCCAGCTTGCGAAGAATCTTGATCTCAAAGTAATTGCAGAAGGGGTGGAGACTGAAGCCCAACTGGCTTTTTTAACCAAACAGCTTTGTGACGAAGCTCAGGGATATTACTATTATAAGCCGATGCTGGGAGAAGAAATTGAGAAAATTCTTAAAGACTAGTATGCGGATGCAATTGAAGATTATAGAATTAATGGGATATTAAAAGCTGGCATTTGTTTGGCTGAATTGAAAATTTAAAAAGGATTGCATGGTTCGGGTGTCAAAAGTAATTTCGTCAGTATTTGCATACAATATATTGACTAGAAGTTCTATTCTAAATCAATATATTGAACTATTGAATTTAAGCTTTGACACCTCAATCTTGCATGGAATTTTATAATTTACTCAAGTAATTGTATTTTTAAAATAGTGATGGATTCAGCATCAAAAAGGATGAGTCCTTCATTTTTCATCTTTTGCAGTTCTCTTGAAAGTGACGTTCGTTGTACACCCATGCGCTCTGAGAGTTCTTTTTTAGTCGAATCGAGGATGATTTTGTTTGAATTTTGAAGTTTATATGCGTTGCTTAGGTAGGCGATTAGGTTTTCACGAATCGAACGATTGACATAATGTTTGATTTTATCACCTAAAAGCAGTGCGTGATCTGAGATATATTTCAGAAATACCTTAAGGAAATCTTTATTGTCGGAACATAATTCAAAAAGAAAATCTTTCTGAATTTCGAGTAAGGTTGTTTCTGATTTAGCGGTAACAGTCATTGGATAATAAGGGTTTGTAGAAAAGATAAGATTGCCACCCAATAGATCATCGGGATAAAATTCGGTTATGGTGAGCAGATTGCCAGAGGCATCAATGCGTTCGACGACAACTGTACCCAAGAGTAAAATTTCTATGTTACTACAAATATCTTCTTCAAAATGGATAATCTCATTTTTGCTATATGTCTTAATTTTCATCGCTTTTGTGTTAATGACTTCTTTTAATAATTCGATCGGGATTGGTTTTAATAATGAATAATGATTTGATAATATAAATAGATCCATTATATTCTCCTTAGAAGTGTTACTTTGGTAACGCTATTCTGATTAATTTTATTATATAATTATTTCAGTCAATAAGAAAGAGGAATTTTAATGGATATTTTTAATACTGTTGAGAAATGCCGTACTCAAGTGATTGGTTTTAAAGGAGAAGGTGAATGATGATGAAAAAAATGCGTTATGTGATTCAACTATTATTTTTGGTTCTTTTTTTCATAGTTATTTTCAAAGGGAATATGATACTTTGGCTAGGATTGTTTATCTTTAGTTTAGTGGGTGCATTTGTATTTGGACGATTTTATTGTGGGTATATTTGCCCAATGAACACACTGATGAACGTTACAGAAAAACTTTCAAATAAGCTAAAATGGCAAACAAAAAAAGTTCCAAAGTTTTTACAAAGCAAAGCATTGCCATGGGTGGTACTTGTCGTAATGATTATCATCATGATTGTATCTAAAAAAATCCTACAGAAAGAAATACCGATCTTGCTGATATTAATGGGATTATCAGTATTAGTGACGCTTAGATTTGAACAATGGGTATTCCATAATCATATCTGTCCCTATGGAGCACTTCTAAGATTGACAGGTAATTATGCAAAATACTCAACACACGTTGATTCGAATAAATGCATTGGTTGCAAGAAGTGTGCGGCGGTTTGTCCATCCATGGCTATTGAAATGGATAAAGAGAAGCAAGTAGCAGTTATAAATCCTTCGATATGTCATCAATGCCAAGAAATTTGTAGTCATGTTTGTCCAAAAGATGCGATACATTATGGGAAAAAATAAAAATGATCGTGAAGAATATGCATCAAATAACATTGAAGTTCATTGCTTTTAAAACTAAAATAGGAAATAGGGGATGTGAAAAATGAAAGATATTATCTTATTTACAACACAAACGTGTCCATATTGCACACAGGCAAAAACGTTTCTTACACAAAACAAAATTAAATTTATAGAAAAAGATATTAATAAGGATGCAGCCGCAAATAATGAGCTCGTCAAACGAAATATAAAAGGTGTGCCGACTATATTTATTGGTGATGATGTGGTCGTTGGATTAGATAAAGAAAAAATTCTTAAACTTGTCGATCATCGCATCGTTGAGTGTCCTGAATGTCATACGAAACTACGTGTACCGATCAATAAAGGAAAACTTAACGTTACATGTCCAAAATGCAAAAGCAAAATTGAATAACAATGAAATGATAACCTGACTAAACTTCAAAGTTTTAGTCGGGTTATTCTTTTTTTATACTGAAGTAATAAACTAATAGTATGACAATTCAATTTTAAGAATTTTCAGGATTTTCAGGATCAATACGTTTTGACATACACCTGACACACACAGGGTATATGATAACCTTAACTTAAAGCATGGTCACTTGAAAAGCACCATAAGTATCTTGTTGATACTTTAACTTAAATTGATGAATAGTAGTATTGTTATTATAATGGTTTAATTTTTAATCGAATCAATCCCTTTTTGCAAGGTGACTTTATCAATCGCCCCTTGATATCCGGATACAATCTTGCCATCGGCATTAATAAACAAGGTGGTGGGGAGTGCTGACGCACCATAGGCTATGCTAGCTTCTAGTTCGGTATCAAAATAAATGGGGAAAGTAAAGCCTTGATCAGTAACATACTGAAGTGCTTTTTCTTTTGTCTCCCGCTGACCATCGGTTTGATTCACCATTAGAAAAACAATCTCATCTTTTTGATCTTGATAGGCGCTATTAAAATAGGGCATTTCGTCTTTGCAGGGGGGGCACCAGGAAGCCCAGAAGTTGAGAACCACTGGTTTTCCTGAAAAATCAGAAAGATTTACCGGATTTTCTTCCTGATCAAATACCGTGAAATCCGGAGCAGTTTGCAGGTCAATGGCCTGGGAAGGGGCTGTGTTCTCTGATTCGTTCTGTTTCGGATTGAAGGATTCAGATAAGAACGTATATCCCCAATAGGCGAGTCCCAGAAATGCTACAAAGATCACGATTCCGATAATTGTTTTTGTTGTGTTTTTCATAGAATTCTCCTTAAAAAGTTAATAGTGACAGAAAATAACCGAGGAAACCAGTGGCCATCAGAATGCCGATGAGCACCAGCAGTCCACCAGAAATACGATTGATTATCTGATAGTTCCGTTTAATAAAATCGATAGTGGATTTCATTCGATCAATGAGAACGGCAGAAACCACAAATGGAATGCCAAGGCCGACTGAAAATGAGAAAAGCATAAGGATGCCTTTGATGGTATCACCACTGGATGCTGCCAGCAGCAGAGCAGAACCTAAAAATGCACCGACGCAGGGAGTCCAGCCGATGGAAAAAACGATCCCAAAAAGCAGGGATGAAAAAAAACCTACCCGAGAATGATCAAGGCTAATCTGATGATTTTTATTTAAGAAAGGAATCTGAAGCACATCCATAAAATTCAAACCAAAAAGGATAATGATTATCCCGCCAACGATGTTTATGATGGTACTGTATTGGATCAAAACACTCCCAATACTGCCGGCAAAGGCACCAAGTAAAACAAAAATTATAGTAAAACCAAGAACAAAGCCTAGCGCATTAATGACAGCTGTGCATCTATTATCTTCATGGGTTTGGCCAGCAAAATAAGAAATGTAAATGGGTAGCATGGGTAAGAGACAGGGGGATACAAACGTAATAATCCCTTCGAGAAATGCAATAAAATAATCCATATAACTCCTTTTCTTTTTCTCACATTATTTAAATTTTCACTTGACTTTAGTATAGCTAGCTCCTTTATATCACTAAATTTCAGCGACTAGAGACACCGGTACTGATAGGCAGGGATGATTCTGGGGACGATGGTGCATATTTGCAACCAAAGTGGTGTACTGTTGACAGCGAATTATTTTTTTCTTGCTATGCGTGGATTTATTTATCATTTTAATACTTCCAGCTAAAGTTAAACCTTAATTGAATCATTAATTAAGGTTTTTTTGTCGACAAACCCTGTACTGATCATTTGTTAATCTATTAGGCTTACAATTCGAACAGGTTAACGCCTGTTCGACGTATAGCACACATCATGATTTAACAATTATCGGTACTATTTTATATGTTTATATACAGTCTAAGGTTTTTTTATTATATCAAAAGTTTGTTTGAAAATCTGTGATTCAATCACACTGATTGCTAGATTTAGGGATGCCTAAAGAATTGACACTTTTCTTATCAGTGGTGTTTGGAAACGACGAGAAGGAGCAGGGTTTGTTCTTTACTATGAGTTCTATAGTCCAGATGAGCTCGTCGTCATCGATGGAGGGTAACAGACTATTACACTGGATCTTACTAGAATCTGGTAATAAATGGTACCATTGGTACTATATATGCGGGGTCACATACTATCTATATTGACTGCAATCCACTTGGTGATAATGCGATCTATATTGATGGTTACTTATGTCAATATTCTCCGTGATAAAGGATTGATTATCGATCGGATACTGTGATCAGTGATCGATTTTGAAGGATATGTTGTTTAGTAAAGTGATTTTTTGAGAGATTGAAAAAGGATTGGGATTTGATTTAATTCAGTGAATTCGTTAATGCTAATAGCATAAACATACTATCGGTTGTTATTGATCCTTTAATTGGATAAAAATTTCAAAAATAAATATAAAGCTACCTATTAATTTTGATAGGTAGCTTTTAGTTTCGGTTTTTTTAGTTCTAAGATACTATCTGATTTAAAAAGAACGAAAGAAATGGTATAATAAATTTATGTAGTATTCAAAAAAAATTGAAAGCCAAAAGAAATCCAATGGATAGTGTTATTCTTAGAGAAATACCAAATGAGGAAAGACCCAGCCTGTAGTATGCGTATTTATACTGTTCGTATGTTTGTGGAAAAATCGCTTATAACTATGGCAGAATCTGGACGTCAGAGTGCTGTTGCATTAAAGAAACAGGGAATGAGTGAAACGGAAATTTTAGAAACGATGGATATGGATGCACGATTTGATGAGTGGTTATCCAGTGTTCGAAATCAGTTTGATATGTTAGAAATATCATATTCTGATGAATAATCTACATTACAAGGAGACTATATGAAAAAAACGTGGACACTTCGAAAACAGTTAACGATTTTATTGACATTGATTGTTATTTTCCAAAGTTTAGCATTAATTTCTGCTTTAGGGGTTTCCAGGGTGTATTTTATGTTGGATACGGAAGTGGTTCGATTACTCAACGATACAACTGAAAATCGGGTTCAGACCTTTGATTCATCCGTTGGTCAAATAATTGGTAATATGGCAAAAGAAACCGAAGGCTTGAATGAAGAATTGGTCTTATTGGCAAAGCAGAACGGAGAAGTAACCGAAAACATATATCTCAATGATGATCTATATATTGAGGCTGCTTTGATGGCAAGTGATTCCTTGGTTTCAATTTTAAATCAAAATCGGGTAACGGGAGCATATTTTGTGTTAAATGGGTCAAATGCCAATAAAGAGGATAGTGATGCACATTCCGCCGTATATATTAGAAATTCTACGCCAGATGTGAGGAAATCAACAAATTATTTATTGGAAATTGGACCGACTGCTGTATTAAAAAAGAATACTATGGCAACAAGTATCAGTTGGGATCTTGATATGAAGGCAGATAAAGAAGGCGATCATTTTGATTTTTATGAAAAGCCAATTTGGGCGAGTACTCAGAGTAAAGGTTCCGAGATGGAGTACTATGGTTATTGGTCGACTCCAAAGGATATATTGAAAGATAATCAGCAGGTTGTGTGTTATACCATGCCTATTTTAGATGAGAATGGTAAAGGATACGGTGTCATTGGTATCGAAATTGATATGCCTTATTTTTCTCAACATTATTTGCCAGATTCGGATTTGCTTTATGATAACAGTTTTTATGTAATTTCCGAAATGGATGATACTATCCTTAATTTTGACTGGTTTATTCCTGGGGGTGTATTAGCAAAAACCTATATAAAAAACGATGAGCAGTTACAATTGAAAACGTTAGAAGAAGATGGAATATTCAAAACATCATTGGATAAGCTGGGATCGATGGTCACTTTTGTGCGAGAATTGAAAGTTTATAGTGAAAATTCACCTTTTGTGGATCAAAACTGGACGTTAGCTTGTTTTGTACCCAGTGATGTTTTGAGAGAAAACTTGTCGTCTGTACGAAATAAGTTGATTTACATTATTATTTTAACAACAGGATTGGCATTTTTAGCTGTTTTTGTTTCGGTTTATTTTTTCACCCGCAAGATTTCTCGATTGTCAAATGATGTTCGAAACTTGTCGCCTTATGATGAAATCCATTTTAGTCCAACAGGGATGCGTGAGATTGACGATCTAACGTCTGCAGTTGAATTGTTTAATCGGAGCTTGATGAATGTTTCCAAAACTACATCAAAAATATTGGAATTGAGTTTGTTGCCTATTGGAGGATATGAGGTTCTTGACAACAACAAGTATGTTATTCTCACAGATTTTTTATACTGGGTCCTTCATATAGATCAGGGAAGTATGATTCCGAAGGAGGATTGGCATCTGTTTTATAATAAGCTGACTCAATATCCACTGAAAGATCACGAGGATATTTATGAGTATTATGATGAATATCTTCAAAAACAGTTATGGCTTCGTATTGTAGAGGCTAAACAGCCAAACGGTTTGGTTGGAGTTGTTTTAGATGTGACTGATGATATAAAAGAAAATCGCCGTTTGGCTAATGAATTGGATTATGATGCATTAACGCAGTTATTGAGCAATACGGCTTTTAAACGAGAGGTAAAAACAAAACTAAAAGAAAAACCGAACCAAATCGGTGCAATGATTTTTATTGATTTAGATAATTTGAAATATATCAACGATAACTTTGGACACGATATGGGGGATCGCCTTATTATTCGGGCGAGTGAAATTTTTCGGTATTTTGAAAAATTTAATGGGATTATTTCTCGAATCTCGGGAGATGAATTTGCTGTATATTTATATGGTTATGAGAATCAGGATGAGGTGCGAAAGATTATCAATAATCTGCATGCTTACAGTGAATCGTTTAGCTTTATTACACCAGATGGTGTTAGTAACTGTATCTGTTTTTCTGCAGGAGTTGCCTGGTATCCACAGGATGCAGATAATGTGACAGATCTTCTAAAGCTTTCTGATTTTGCAATGTATGAAGCAAAGAATAAGGGAAAAGGTAGTGTGTTTGAATTTAATCGGGATTATTACCAACAGATGTCTTATCTCCTAGAAAACCGCGAAGTCTTCAATCGTTTGTTGGATGAACAATTGATTCGTTTTGTTTTTCAGCCTATTGTCAATTTAAAAACGGGTGAAATCATTGCCTATGAAACATTGATGCGCCCATTGCTGGATAATTTCAAAAACCCAATGGAAATCTTAAAGGTTGCCACAGCCCAGTCAAAATTAGCACAATTGGAACGATTAATTATCTTAATGGTATTTCAGATAATTGAAGAACATGATCAGGAGATCGGGGATTGCAAAATATTTATAAACAGTATCCCCGGCCAAATACTGAATAAAGAAGACCAGTTGATGATTCAAAGACGTTATCGTCAAATTTCAAAAAGTGTTGTGATTGAGGTTACCGAAGAAGAAAATAAAAATGAAGATAATTTGAGTGAAAAAGTCAACTTTTTTCGAAACAATGAAATGCAAATTGCAGTGGATAAATTTGGAAGCTGTTATTCAAATGAAATGAAGATTTGTTCACTATTACCGGATATCATTAAAATTGATATCAAAATGATTCAAGGGATTCACAGTAATAGTGATAAACAGAATTCAGTTGCTGGTTCGGTCGAATTTTGTCACAAAAATGGCATTAAAGTAGTGGCAGAAGGGATTGAAGATTCAAGAGATTTAGCTACGGTTATAAAGATGGGGGTTGATTATGCACAAGGTTTTTATATTGGACGACCAACATTTGAATTTTCAAGAAACGATCCACGATTAAAAAGTGAAATTCTTGATTTTAATGAATGATGAAAAAATGAAAAAGGTATTGATNNTTGATCTAAGTTTAAGGGGTCAGGTTATTACAGTCTTTTTTAATGTAAAAAAACGAGTAGATTATGCGTGTTGTATAAGCCAGTCACGATTAATTGCAATCGCTTTTTTAACCTGTTCTTCGGCTGGACCACCGATGATATTACGTTGATTAACGCAGGTGGTTAAATCAATCGCATCATAAATACTTGCATCAAATATTGGTGAAATATTATGGTATTCTTCAAGTGTTAAGGCATCTAAACTTTTATTTTGATCCAACGCATAAAACACAAGTTTACCAATGATTTCATGGGCGTCTCTAAAAGCAACCCCATGTTTAACAAGCCAGTCGGCAGCGTCGGTTGCATTGGAGAAGCCACCAGCAGCAGCATTTTTCATTACACTTTTATTTACTGTCATGGTTTTTACCATTTTTGTAAAGGTAATGGCACAAATGCTAATCGTATCATAGGCATCGAAAATAGGTTCTTTATCTTCTTGCATATCTTTATTATAAGCTAATGGAATCCCTTTCATGGTCGATAAAAGACCAATAAGATCGCCATAAACGCGTCCAGTTTTGCCACGTACTAATTCGGCAATATCGGGATTCTTTTTTTGTGGCATAATACTACTGCCAGTGCTAAAGGCATCATCTAAGGTAATAAAGTTAAATTCACTACTGCACCAAAGAATGATTTCTTCAGAAAAACGGCTGAGATGCATCATAAAAACAGAAGCAGCTTGAAGAAAATCAAGACAAAAATCGCGATCAGATACACCATCGAGGCTATTTAAAGAGACAGTTGAAAAGGATAATTCTTTGGCAACCGATTCACGATCTAAAGGATAAGTTGTTGTTGCTAAGGCACCAGAGCCTAAAGGAAGAATATCTGCCATAAATAGTACGTTATTCATTCGAATCATATCCCGTTTAAACATTTCGACATAGGCCATAAGATGATGACTAAAGGTAATTGGTTGAGCCCGTTGTAAATGGGTGTAGCCAGGCATAATTGTTTGCGTATGGTCTTCGGATAAATCGAGAAGAGTTGTGATCAGTTTAGCGATGAGATCTTTTGTTTCTAAGGAAATATCTTTAACATATAAGCGCATATCGGTTGCAACTTGATCATTTCGGCTACGGCCAGTATGGAGTTTTTTACCGGTGTCACCAATGCGTTGCGTCAAGATAGATTCAATATTCATATGAATATCTTCCATACTGACTGAAAATTCAATTTTTCCAGCGTCAATATCATTTAAAATATCCATTAAAGTTGCGATAATTAAATCGGATTCTTGGGTTTCAATAATACCTTGTTTTCCAAGCATCCGGGCATGGGCAATACTGCCAAAGATATCCTGTTTATATAAACGTTGATCAAATGAAATAGATGAATTGAAATCATCTGTTAAAAGGTCGGTGCTTTTAGAAAACCGACCACCCCACATTTTTTTAGCCACGATTTATTCTCCTTTTTCTTCTCGGCTTAGTCGCATTAAAGCTCGTACTTTTAATGGTAAACCAAAGAGATGAATAAAGCCTTCTGCATCTTTATGATCATAAAGATCACCTGTTGTGAAACTTGCAATTTCGGCATTGTATAAAGAGTAAGGAGAGGAAACGCTTGTAAGAATCATGTTGCCTTTATATAATTTTAATTGCACTGTTCCAGTAACTGTTTTTTGGGTTTCATCAACAAAAGCAGTTAAAGCTTCGCGCAAAGGTGTAAACCATTCGCCATTATAGGTTAATTCTGCAAATTTAACAGCGGCTTGTTGTTTAAAACCAAAGGTTTGTCGATCTAAACACATGTGTTCTAATTCTTCATGGGCTTTGTATAAAACAGAACCACCGGGTGTTTCATAAATCCCACGTGATTTCATACCAACAATACGATTTTCAATAATATCAACAACGCCAATGCTATGTTTTCCAGCAATAATATTAAGCTTTTCAAGGAGTTCTCGACCACTAAGTGCAACGCCATTAAGTTTAGTTGGGATACCTTCTACAAATTCCAAATCAACGATTTCGGCTTGGTCTGGCGATTCCATAAGAGGGGTTGTCATTTGTAGTAATTTTTTGTATTGAGGTTCTAAGTTGGGATCTTCAAGTTCAAGTCCTTCATGACTCATGTGCAAAATATTTTTATCACGACTATAACTATTGCTGATGGTCATGGGTACTTTAATATCATGTAAAATACAATAATCCATTGCATCTTCGCGTGATTTAATATCCCAAATTCGCCAAGGTGCAATAATTTTTAATTGGGGTGCTAAAGCTCCAATGGTTAATTCAAATCGAACTTGATCGTTTCCTTTACCAGTTGCACCATGACAAATAGCTTCGGCACCTTCAAGTTCTGCATACTTCACAAGAATTTTTGCAATCAGTGGTCGTGCTAAAGCTGTTCCAAGTAGATATTGTTTTTCATAAACAGCATCGGCTTTTAAAGCTGGCCAAACGTAATCTTCAACAAATTCATCGGTAACATCTTCTATATAGAGTTTGCTTGCTCCAGATTCAAGGGCACGTTCTTCTAAGCCTTCAAGCTCAGTTCCTTGTCCAACATCAACACAAACAGCGATAACTTCATAATCATAGGTGTTTTTCAACCATGGAATAATGGTAGTGGTATCTAATCCACCAGAATAGGCTAGTATAACTTTTTTACTCATTTTTATATCCTCCTGATAATTAACAATTAATAGTAATTTTATTACATGAATGATTATACAATCAAATATAATATAATGCAAGTAAAAAAAGTATAATATATAATAAAAGTTATAAATATACATAAATAATGCTTGAATATTCAGAACATATCTTGTATAATACATAAATAATCACATTGCTTATAAATTTATTGATATGAAATCAGTGGTGATAGGGTACGAATAAAAGCACTGATGTTATACAAAAATTGGTAAAATATAAGTAGAGTTAATATAATTAACAAATTTTCATAGATAATGTTTAAATAATTAAGGAAATTTTCGTGAGGGTTATGACATACTCTATAGATTGTAATCATAGAGTAAACACTGTGTGCTCAGACTGTAGACAAAGACATACAGTAGTCCCGACAATTGTTACATCATGGTGTGTACCTCAGGGCGAACAGACGATAGCCTGTCCGAACTGGCCAGCACACAACAGATTAACAATTAGTCAGGACGGGGTTTGTCGACGCTTTGAACACTGTGTGTTTTTATTATGATGGTTATTTGATAAATATATTATGAGAAAAAAGATAGGAAGGGTACAAAATGATTAAAGCATCAATTATCGGAGGAACAGGTTATGCAGGACAAGAGTTAATTCGGATATTAATGAGGCATCCTGAAGTTGAGGTTATTTCAGTTGGTTCGCGAACCTTTGCTGGACAAAAACTAAGTGATATATATGGAAATTATGAAGGGCTTACAGATTTAATATGTAAACCTGCAGATATAGATGAACTCGCGAAAAAATCGGATGTTGTTTTTCTTGCCTTACCTCATGGTATTGCGTCAAAAATGATTACAAAGGGTGTATTGGAGCAAACGATAATTATTGATTTAGGAGCCGATTTTAGGCTCAAGGATGTTGATATATATGAAAAATGGTATCAAACGGATCATTATAATAAAGAATTAATACCTGAGGCTGTTTATGGCTTGTGTGAATTGCATCGAGATGAGATTAAGAAGGCGCGCCTTATTTCGAATCCAGGATGTTACACAACCTGTAGTATTTTAAGTTTAGCACCATTATTCAAGTATGATTTAATTGATGAAACAAGTATTATTATTGATGCAAAATCTGGAGTAACTGGTGGGGGACGTGGGACAATTCTTCCTTTTATGTACGCCGAATGTAATGAGTCGATTAAGGCCTATAAGATTGGTGAACATCGTCATACACCAGAGATTGAACAAGAATTGCAACAAATTAATGGTAGTCATTTTAATTTGTTATTTACCCCCCATTTAGTTCCAATGAATCGTGGTATTCTTGCATTATCCTATGCAACATTGAAGAAGGAAATTTCATTAGAAGAATTACAAAAACTGTATAAAACCTTCTATAAAGATGAATATTTTGTCCGATTAACAGGAAATCGGATGCCTGAAACCCGTTGGGTGAAAGGCACCAATTTTTGTGATATTGGATTAAAAATTGATGAACGAACCAATCGCGTGATTGTTGTTGGTGCAATTGATAATTTGGTTAAAGGGGCAGCGGGTCAAGCGGTGCAGAATATGAATATCGTATTTGAATTTGAAGAAAAAATGGGAATTGACTTTATTGCCGATTTCCCAGTATAAATAGGAGCAAGAAATGAAGATATTAAAAAACGGATCAATTATTAGTCCAAAAGGCTATCAAACAGGGTCAATTCATTGTGGTATAAAATTTGAAAAGAAGGATTTAACACTGATTTATTCTGAAGTATGTGCGACAACGGCGATTATGGCGACAACGAATGTTATAAAAGCGGCACCTATTCTTTGGTGTCAAGAGGTAATGAATAATCCTTATAAACAAGGGGTTATTATTAATAGTGGGAATGCAAATGCGTGTACGGGTGAGGTTGGGATTGAGAATGTTTCTCAAACAGCGCACAAGATCGCAGCGATGATGAGTATAAAACCAGAGAGTGTTTTGGTTGCTTCAACAGGTGTTATTGGGGTACCGTTACCAATCGAAAAAATTATCACGGGGATTGATGACTTAGTAAATCAGATCGGATCGACAGAAAGCCATGGAATGGCAGCAGCAGAGGGAATATTAACTACGGATTCAACTACAAAAACCATTGCTGTAGAAATTGAGATTCAAGGAAAACCAGTAAGGATTGCAGGGATGGCAAAAGGATCAGGGATGATTCATCCAAATATGGCAACGATGTTATCTTTTGTAACAACGGATGCCAATATTGAGGTGGGTGTTTTGCAAAATTTATTGGAAGAAACAACAAAAGATACCTACAATATGATTTCTGTCGATGGGGATACCAGTACGAATGATATGGTAACAGTTATGGCAAATGGTTTAGCCGGAAATGATCGGTTAATTAATCGTGGCGATGATTATGAAGTATTTAAGAAGGCGTTTATATATGTGCATAAAACCTTAGCAAAAAAAATCATTCGAGATGGTGAAGGTGCAACAAAGTTTGTTGAAGTTGAAGTAAGAGGTGCAAAAACGAAAGATGATGCCCGGAAATTAGCAAAATCGGTGATTACATCGAGTTTAGTTAAAACTGCAATTTTTGGTGAAGATGCCAATTGGGGGCGCGTTTTGTGTGCATTAGGTTATGCTGGAATTGATTTTGATGCAAAAAAAGTTTCGCTGATATTTTCAAGTGAAGCAGGGATGATTACCTTGTTGAATGATGGCATACCGATAAAATTTGATGAAGACGAAGCTAAAAAAGTATTGTCAGAAACAGATATTATGATGTTTGCAGAATTTCAAGAAGGTGAAGAAAAGGCAATTGCTTGGGGATGTGATTTATCCTATGATTATGTAAAAATTAACGGAGATTATCGTAGTTAATTAAAATGAATACTAAGAAAGAAGACGTGTATGGAAAAATATATTGAAAAAACAAAAATATTGATCGAAGCGCTACCGTATATACAGCAGTTTAAAAAGAAAACCATGGTAATAAAATATGGCGGAAGTTTTATGTATGATGAGAGTATTAAACAATCCATTATGGATGATATTGCGTTAATGCGTTTAGTTGGGATTCGACCGATTATTGTACATGGTGGTGGAAAAGATATATCAAGCATGTTAAACGACCTTGATATTCAAACGGAATTTGTCGAAGGATTGCGAATGACGAATGAAAAAGTTGTAGCAGTTGCAGAAATGGTATTATCTGGAAAAATAAATAAAGATATTGTTCAGCTTTTAGAAAATCGAGATATTAATGCTGTCGGATTGTCGGGGAAAGATGGTGGCATGATTAAAGTTGAAAAGAAATATGTCAATAATATGGATATTGGTTTTGTGGGAAATATTGTTCAGGTTAACAGTCGTATCATCCATACCTTATTGAAAGATGATTATTTACCAATTATTGCTCCAATTGGAACGGATAAAGAGGGACAAAGTTATAATATTAATGCGGATCATGTTGCCTATGCGATTGCCAAAGAATTGAAGGCTGAAAAACTAATTTATTTAACCGATACCGATGGAGTGTATATGAATCCTGACAATCAGGATTCAATTATTCGTCGATTGTCATCGGATGATGTTCCAAAGCTTATCGAAGAGGGAATAATTTCAGGTGGTATGATTCCAAAAGTTGAAAATAGCGTGGATGCGATTCATGAAGGCGTTAATTCTGTTCATATTTTAGATGGTAAGGTTGAACATTCTTTATTACTGGAACTCTTTACGGCAGCTGGAGTCGGTACAATGATTCATGGATCAATTCAATAGGAGGATAATATGGATTTAATAACACGTGGTAATAATGTGATTATGGAAACTTATAAACGATTTCCATTGGTTTTTGAAAAAGGTGAAGGATGTCATCTTTGGGATAGTGAAGGAAAAGAATACTTGGATTTTGTTGCAGGTATTGCAGTGAATGTTTTGGGACATGCGAATCCAGGTCTTTTAAATGTTATGAAAGATCAAATGGAAAAAATGATTCATATTTCTAATTTATATTGGTCTGAACCGGGAATTAGATTAGCGGAAGGACTAACGAAGGAAAGTGGACTGGATAAAGTGTTCTTTTGCAATAGTGGGGCAGAAGCCTGTGAAGCTGCATTAAAATTATGTCGGGTTTATGGGAAACTCAAAAAAAGTAGGGATGCAGTAGAAATTATTGCCATGGATCAGTCGTTTCATGGTCGAACCTATGCAGCGATTACAGCAACGGGTCAAAAAAAATATCAAGAAAATCTAGAACCATTAATGCCTGAAATCTATCATGTCCCATTTAATGATATTGACGCATTAAAAGCGCAGATTTCGCCAAAAACGTGTGGTATTATTATTGAACCAATTCAAGGAGAAGGTGGAATCCATCCTGCAAAAAAAGAGTATTTAGAAGCAGTACGTGAGATTTGCGATCAAGAAAACATCGTATTAATATTTGATGAGGTTCAATCAGGAATGGGACGATCTGGTCGACTTTTTGCGTACCAGCAATTTGGTGTGACACCAGATGTTGTGACAATGGCTAAAGGACTTGGTGGTGGTGTTCCAATTGGTGGTATTATTGCGAAGAATCATATTGCAGAAGTATTTACACCAGGAAGTCATGCGTCAACATTTGGAGGAAATCCCTTTGTCTGTGTATGCGGTGAGTATGTATTAAATACATTGCGTGCACCTGGATTTTTAGATAGTGTTGAAGAAAAAGGTGCTTATTTAAAATCAAAGTTAGTTGCATTAAAAAAGAAACATCCGGTGATTAAAGATGTTCGAGGAATGGGATTAATGGTGGGTGTTGAAGTAGCATCTGATCCGAGTAGTATTGTTGCAAAAGCAATGGAAAAAGGATTGCTTCTTATTGGAGCAGGTAGTAGTGCGATTCGTTTTGTACCAGCGCTGATTGTAACAAAAGAAGAAATTGATCAAGCGGTTGCGATATTTGAAGAGTGTTTATAAAAAATAGACGTAAGTTTAATTAAATCAATTTTCGAAATATGTTTGTTTTTAATGAAGTAGAACAAACTAAGCAATTTCAGAAAGCAATAAAAATTAACGGTTGCAATTTAAAAATATCAGTGTTAGAATAAACTTGTTTCTTAAATAAAATTAAGATTTAAGCAAGTGAAAGAATAAATTGAATATAAATGAGATGATAAAGTCTGCCGATGATACAATCGGCATGGTGAAAACAAAACTGATGAATTGTTTTTACCTCAGAGGAATTGGGTGAAAAGCCCAAGCAGATGCGCTACCGTGATTGCCAAAAGGCATCAGTCGGGAACTCATTCTTTATCGACAGAGATAATCCAACGCAAATTGGATTAAATCATACAAAGTTCTACAGCAACTACTAGAACTTCTGTCTAAGGCCTTTTTGGGCTTTGATAGGAGTTCTTTTTTTGTTTAAAAAAAGTGGAATTTATAGAAATGAACAGGAATATAATTATTATTTGTAATGAAGAAAGGACGTAATTTTTGATCAATAAGGAGTATAAAGAATTTGCTGATTTCTGTGTTTAAAAACCCTTGTATAAAGAAAAGATAGTGTTTTATTACTAAGTATTGTGCATTTAAATCGGGAATGATTCCGATTAAGTTATCTTAGACAACAGTAAAATTAGTTGTGATTTTGCTGTTGTCTAAGATAACTTATCTTAAATTTTTTTAAATGAAGGAGAAAAGAATGAGATCGATTAAAAAAACGATGGCAATGTTTTTGGTTTTCGTAATGTTTTTCAGCATGATGCCAACGGCATCATTAGCAAAAGCAGTGGAAACTATAGATTCAGAATTAATATCTGAACAGGTAGTTTCGCAAGAAGTGACAACAGCCGAACATGAAAATCAGGTTCGGGTGATTGTGGAGAATAATACTTATCCCAAAGCAGATGGTGCATCCTGGGATGGTGTGTTGGTTGATAAATGGGTAACCATTGATGAATCATCTAGCATGGCAACGGCTGCTAAAGATGCTATTGTAGCTGCAGGCTATACTCAAACTGGTGCTGAAAGCAATTACATTTCCGAGGTAAATGGCTTGGAGGCATTAGATGGGGGTGCACAGTCTGGATGGATGGTTACCCTTAATGATTGGTTTACCAATGAAGGAATAGGTGCGTTCACCGTAGCAGCAGGAAATTTTGAAGCTGGTGATGAAATACGCGTTCTTTATACCATGGCCTATGGTGTTGATTTAGGTGGTACATGGGGCGAGAATGATAAAACTGTTAAAGTGATTGAATCTAATTCAGGTACACTTGCACCAGTTTTTTCGTCGGCAACTAAAGCCTACACACTCAATGTGCCAAAGGGTACTCAGGAATTGATAATTACACCAACCGCGACTAACAAAAATTTTCAGGTGCGTACAAGTGTTGGTACAACGGAATATAAGCGAACAACAACGATACCTGTTAAAAATGATACTGTTATTACTGTAAAATGTGGTGATCCTTCGTGGCCTACAATGAATGAGGCCGAGAGTGTTTCGGCAGAAGTTTATACCATTACGGTAAAAATAGAAGGTTTTGAGGTGGAAATTCAAGCAGTAATTGATCAGATTAATGCGTTGTTCGCAGTAGACGCATTAAAACTTACAGACAAAGCTGCTATAACAGCCGCACGAGATGCTTATGATCAACTGAATGATGATCAAAAAGCATTGGTAACGAATTTAGATACTTTGACTGCAGATGAAGCGAAGATAGCAGAGTTGATAGAAAATCAGCCTCCTGTACGAAAAGCTGATGTTCCAGAAAAAGTGACAAATTATGTCGGTTTGGGTAATGAGTATAGCTTAAATTTAGCAACGATCTTCGAAGATGTAAACGGTAAGGAATTGACTTATAAGGTTAGCATTGACGGAGAAGGAGCGGTTAGTGCAGACGTTAATTATGCATTGACTTCAATGCAAACAGGAACGAAAGATCTTGTCTTTGTAGCTAACAATGGAAAAGCTGATTCAAATGATACCTATACGGTTGCACTTATTACAAATGTAAAGGCAACGGAATTAACCATAAGTACTCCAGAAATTCTAAAGAAGAGAGATGCATTTGATTTCTATTATTATTTTACTGGAAGTGCAACTAATGATAAATTTACATTAACAGCAACTGTATTGCCCGAAGGGACAAATAGTGCTGTGAAGTGGAGCAGTAGTGCTGTATCACAAGGAATTATAATCGATGAAAACACTGGTGAGGTGACAGTCGATAAAGAAAAGATAACTAAGGCTGAGTATGCAAAATTCACAGCAACATCAGTTCTTGATGATTCAGTTAAAAAAATCTGTGCTGCTTATATCATACCACCGATGTGTGAATATAAGGATAAAACTGGTTTAACAGTCACTCTTTCTGAAAACGGTGAGACAATGACAAGTAGTAATTCCTTAATGATTTCCCCATCAATTTATAATAATTATGACGGCGGAATTGTTGAATGGACAATTGCAGATGAAAGTATTGCAAAATTAGTTAAAGGTGGGAGTTCCCGAAAGATTGAAGGGCTAAAACCTGGTAAAACAATTATTACAGCTACAAATACTTTATTACCAAGTAATGCAGTAAGTTATGTGGCAGAAGTAATTGGTGTATTGGTAGCACCACAAGATTCATCAATTTCTACAAATGTCTTGGCTGGAAACACTTTACAACTTTCAGCAATGGGTAGCAGTTCAGATGAAACTTTTACTTGGACAAGCTCAAATGAAGCGGTTGCAACTGTTGATGAATTTGGCATGGTAATGACACTTAAAGAAGGTGGTGTTTACATTTACGCTGAATCTTCCGCAATGAATGGAGAGGACCATTATAAAGGTGGCGTTTTAGTAAATGTTGTTCGAGATGAAGAGGCACCATATTTTGAAAACCTTGAGTTAACAAACTATAGAACCTATCAAGAGTGGGCAAGTGCATCGGAAGGATTTACACCATCCACATTAAATTATAATTTCACGGCAACTTCTCCATGTACCACGACAATGAGCTTTAACTTAAAACCTAGCTTTGACAACGCGTTATATGAAGCAACCGTGTCATATGGTGAGGAAAGTTATACATTTACAAAAAGTGAAGAAAGCAAATATGTTCCAGTTGAGATCGGTGAAAATAACTTTGTTCTAAGACTGGCTTTAAGAACAGATGACAAAGAGTTTACCGACTATACGTTTGATGTTACGCGACCAAGAAATACGGTTGCAACAGTAAAAGCAATGAGTATTGCGCCTGAAAGCAGAGCACTCTACACTGCTAATGACTATAAATATCTAAACCAAGCAGAAGGAGCGATGTTTAAAGTTGATCCTGATACCGGAGAAATTACGACGAGCGCTGGGGTTACAGCGAACACGAAAAGTTATCGTGCCTTTGTTTTTGATGATCTTCAAAAGATTGATCTTTCGGTAGTAGCTACTGATATTGGAGCACACCTACGCGTTGCTATTGCTGATGGTGAATTTAAAACGCTAGAAAATAATAGCAAAACGGATTATTTTGACTTAAACACAGAAGGAACTGAAACGACGGTTATTGTCGAAAGTTGTTCAGATCTAACCTATAATAATAATGTAAAAGAAGGCATTGCAGATCCTTTTGTAAAAGAGGATAGCTATACTGTAACGATTGAAAAGGTGGCAGGATCAGCCACATTAGTTACAGATGTTAAAATTGACAATGCTGAAATTATAGGAAGTGAATTATGGAGTCCTGAATTTGACTCAAATCTTTCAAGTTTTACAGTTTATACGCCTGCTGATACGACATCGATAGACTTAAATCTTGAAGTGCAAGATGGTATAAAAGTATATAATGGGAGAAGTGCTACAGAAAGTAAGATTGTAGTACCTTCGGAAGATGGGACATATTCGATTCCAGTTTCGATAAGGTGGTCTAGTGCGACACAATACGTTCTTGTTGCAGGAGAAGTTGGTGATCAGTTGATCACTAAAACTTATAAATTTTCATTGAAGAAAAGTGAAGGATATGTAGGTGTTCCAGATGAAGTAACCGACTATCTTGTAATAGGAAGTCAATATACAAATACTGCAGGATATGGTATGTACCCTGAAGTTACATTAGTGGGTGATCTCAAATCCTTAGGTAATTTTGGTGGATACATTACGTATAAATATGATCTACCAGTTAAAAATGATCCCCAAAATAAGTATGGCGTTGATTTTATCGTCTATGGAAATTCTTTTGGTGGATCAGGTGCATCAGAACCAGGGAATGTACAGGTTTCTCAGGATGGAAGTACTTGGTATAGCTTGGCAGGATCCGATCATTTTGATGATAATGTAATTTGGGATTATGCAATGACCTATACGAAGGGTGATGACGGAGAATCAAATTGGAGCGATAATCAGGGTAATAGCGGAACTAATTATCAATATCCAAATGCAGAAAATTATCCGCTATTTAATTGGACTGAAGCGAATCAAAAAAGCATGACAGTCACAGGTGATTTACTGACAAGTAGTGCAACAGATCCTTATGGCAGTAAAAGTGCTGCTTATCCAGCTTTTGGGTATGCAGACGTAAATTCTAATGGAAGAACCATTGGTGCAGGAGCAGGGAACCCTTATATTGAAGGACATGAAGCAAAAGGAAATGGTTTTGACCTTTCATGGGCAGTAGATGATGAAGGAAATTCTGTTGAACTTGATAGTATTTCTTATCTAAAAGTTGGAACGGCATCGAATATTTATGCTGGCTGGATCGGAGAAAAATCAACAGAAGTAACAACAGTTATGCGATCAATACCAGAAGATGTAACAGTTGGAACAAGTAGTGTTACAGCGATTACGGTTAATGATAAACAGGTGGAACTTGTTGAAGGTACAGATACCTACACTGTTTTATACAATGGATCTGTTGACGTGACAGTAGATGCGCCAGAAGATTCTAATGTTTATATTAATAATGTACAAGGAACGAGTAATACTTTTGAAACAGCACCGCGTGAAGGAATTGTCCGAGTGATCGTTCAACAAGGTGATAAAGAACCTGTTATTAAGTATTTGAAGTTAGAATTACCTGAACAACCACCAGTGCGAAAAGCGGGTATTGAAGCGACAGCGAATGCAAAAATCGCCTTGGGTAATGCTTATACCATCGATTTATCAACGATCTTTGAAGATGTAAATGATGATGAATTAACCTATAATGTTAGTATAGATGGAACAGAATCGGTTAATGCAAATGTTAATTACACATTGACTCCTGACAATGCAGGAACCTATACGCTTGTTTTTAGAGGCAACGATGGAAAAGTTGATTCAAATGATACCTATACAGTATCACTTGTTGTGAAGCAAATACCAGAGATGTATAACAGCACAGGGAATTACCTCTACACGACAGTTACAAATCCTAAGATTGGTTCAATAGGTGGAGAATGGACAATTATGGGTCTTGCACGATCCAATTTTTCTGTTTCTGAAAGCTACTATGAAAATTACCTTGCAAATGTGTTAGCAGAAGTTAAGGAAAAAAATGGTGTCCTTAGTACTTCAAAATATACAGAATATTCAAGATTGGTTCTTGGACTTACAGCCATAGGTTATGATGTGACCAATGTAGCAGGTTATAATCTGTTGGAACCATTGGCAGATTCTAAAAAAGTAGCTAACCAAGGCATCAATGGTAGTATTTTTGCATTGATAGCCTTTGATAGTCACGGTTATGAGATTCCAGTTGCTCCTGAAGGCGTGGCCCAAACGACGCGAGATGGTTTAATTAAGGCAATTATGGATGACGAATTGACTGAAGGAGGCTGGTCACTATTTGGCTCTACTGCGGATAGCGATGTTACAGCGATGGCCATTCAAGCTTTAGCTCCATATTACAATAGTAATACTCAAGTAAAGGTTATGGTTGATCGGGCACTTATCACATTATCCAGTATGCAAAAAGATTCTGGTGGATTTGGAAGTAGTGAATCCTGTTCTCAGGTGATACTTGCATTGACAGCCCTTGGAATTAATCCGACAGAAGATTCACAATTTATCAAAGATGGAAATACTGTAATTGATGGACTGAGTGAATATTATATTGAAGGTGGTGGGTTTAGTCATAGCTTTTCAGGAGGTGTAAATTCTATGGCAACAGACCAAGGATATTTAGCTCTGACAGCATATGAACGGCTTTTATCCGAAAAAACAAGCTTTTACAATATGAATGATGTAAAAATAAAAGATCAGGAAGCGGAAATTGACCAAGCTGCCGCTAAAGTTGTGATTGATCAGATCGCTGCATTACCAGCAGTGGATCAACTGGTCATTACGGATAAAGCAGATGTGGAAGCAGCTCGAACTGCCTATGATGCCTTAACCATCAAGCAGAAAGCTTTGGTTAACAATCTGGATGCTCTAGTGGCTGCTGAAGCTAAAATTGCAGAACTAGTAGACGGCGAAGTTACCGAAGCCGACAAGGTCGCAGCTAAAATTGTGCTTGATCAGATTGCTGGATTGCCAGCAGCCGATCAACTGGCGCTGGGCAACAAGGCTGATGTAGTGGCTGCACGTATTGCCTATAACGCTTTAACTGAGATTCAAAAATCTCTTATTAGCAATCTAGATGCTCTAGTGGCTGTTGAAGCTAAAATTGCCGAGTTGGAAACAATAACTCCACCAGTAAAAGATGAAGCCACTGGGATTGAGATTGTTGGATTACCCGAAAGTATTGAAAAACTAATCATTGAAAATGATATTGACAATGAAGAAATAAAAAAAGCGGCAGAANNGCAGAAACAGCTGGATTAAAGGACGTAAGTGTTATAACCTTACAATCCATTAAACCAGATATGACACCTGTAGCACTCGAAGAATTCAATAACGATCAGACATCATATGTGACAGTGACGCTTCCAATTCCTGAAGACAAACAGGGGTTGGAAAATTATCGAATCTATCATCTAAAAGATAATGGAGCGATTGAATGGCTTATCCCAGTTCTATCAGAAGATGGAAAATCACTTGTTTTTAAAGTGAATTCTTTTTCTACCTTTGGGATTGTAAATGCAACGGAATCAAGTGATCCTGTTGAGGGAGAAACTCCCGTTTTAACTTATCAGACCCATGTTCAAAACATTGGCTGGCAGGAAGAAAAAGCCGATAGTGAACTCAGCGGAACCGAAGCTCAGAGTCTACGTTTAGAAGGAATTAAGATTAATTTAGACAAAAAGGATTATGATCTGGGGGTTGCCTATCAAACTCAGATTGAAAACATTGGTTGGCAAGAAGAAAAAGTCGGTGGGGTCCTCAGTGGAACTGAAGGAATGAGTTATCGTTTAGAAGGAATCAAGATTCATTTAACCGGAGCCGATGCCGATCAATTTGATATTTATTATCATGTTCATGCTCAAAACTATGGTTGGTTGGATTGGACAAAAAATGGAGCTTCAGCAGGCACCGAAGGATTAAGCTTGAGATTAGAAGCGATTGAAATAACCCTAGTGAAAAAAGGTAGCGATGCACCCGGAAAAACCGAGCAACCTTTTGTCACTGGAAATATGCATATTAATTATCAGACTCAGATTCAGAATATAGGCTGGCAAGAATTGCGTGCCGATGGTACGATGAGTGGAACAAAAGGCCGAAGTCTGAGACTAGAAGGGATTAAGATCAATTTAGATAATGCTGGTTATGA
>LGOV01021683.1_pt1 | contig 62831 bp, 68 predicted proteins | sample 469881 | NCBI WGS metagenome assembly LGOV01 (sample SAMN03857199, study PRJNA290197) | marine sediment metagenome | biome: marine cold seep biome; feature: cold seep; material: marine sediment; isolation source: sample #5579, elevator 3A push core 41 containing 12 cm of sediment... ...
GTTGAAGCTAAGAAGATTTTGAAAATCTGCGCGTAGAGTGGGTGAAAGTAAGCACAGATTATTGCTCTAGGGGCACCTGGTTGAAGGGCTGATTTCGACCCAATCCGGATATCAGTGAGACCAGACGGCCACTACTGCAGCAGTAGATCGAGACAACTGGTATTGCCGGGCACGGCCAAGAAATTGATAGCCTCCGCGATCACAGGACCCGTATTGGCGCCACCGGTCGACAGCCTGCCCACGAGGATCGCCGCATAATCACTCCGAGCCTGCTGGCTCAGCGCTCGTCCCGATCTACCTGACATCACCAACCCCGCTACTCGTCGCCCGTAAATTTGCAACAGAACCCTAACAGGTGCTTTGGCGCGGCTTGATGATGTCAGATGCTGCGAGGCGTCGGTTAGCCTCATCGATTAGCGTATCGAATGTCGCCAAAACAATATTGCGTAGCCACCGGGTGGCGGGGTCACCATCAAGTTCTGATTTCCACATCACCCGAAAAGACACGTCAGGCAAAGATTCGGGAGGCTCAAATACCTGAATATCTTCACCCTGCACGCCTCCCAGTAGACACAGCGCGACAAAATTACCCAGCATGTCGGTATTGTTCAAAACCGCACCAATGCCTGACCAACTGACAGCGTGTAACCCAATCCGGCGTTTCAGGCCTAAGTTGTCGAACCGCTCTTTTACGGTTCCATGTGTTGCACCTGGAACGCGCACAACGACATGAGGCCAACTCATCCAACTTTCCGCTGTCCAGTCATTTGAAGCTGGGTGTCCATGACGAGCGAAGACATAGCGTTTCAGTGGGGGGAGAGCCTTAGCCGTCAATCCTGCCGGGAGAGGGAAGTTTGCGTTCCCAAATGCAATGTCTATTTCGCCACTTACGATCTGACCCATGGTCTCCTTTGACAGGGGCTGCCATGCAAGGCCGGACTCTGGTGCTTCTCTGTGCATCCTGCTGACAACTTCTGTGGCCACAATGTCCAAGCCGGGGCCGGCTATTTTGAAAATACGTGTGCTTTTCGAGGGATTAAACTCCGCTGGCGGCTGCACGGCGCGTTCAATCCGGGCGAGGATCGGCTGTATCTCTTGGTAAAGTGCGAGAGCCCTTGGACTGGGCTGCATAATTCCACCAACACGAACCAAAAGCGGATCACCAAGCTGGTCGCGCAACCGACCTAAAGCATGGCTGACTGCCGAAGGCGTACGTCCGAGTTGTTCTGCGGCCCGATTGACACTGCCCTCATCCATCAACACACGGAAGACCAAAAGCAGGTTCAGGTCCAGGTTTCTAATCTGAATTTCATTCATGCTAAATGAATACTATTTGCTTTTATGACACGGAATTACCAGCATAATGGCCCCGTATCGGTCAAAAATCAATATACAGCTGAAAGGAATTCACGATGGCGCTCTCGCTACCAAACGCAAAGACTCTATTTGTTGATACTGGCCCAAGACTGGTGCTTGGAGGCATCTTCCTGATCGGCGCAATTGATGGGTTTTGGTACATATTCACTGGATCGCACCTCATCCACCCACCAACATCAGTAGATGGTCTGGCTTTTGAAGCCGCTCTCAAAGAGGTTGGATTTTTCTGGCCCTTGATGAAAATTATCGAACTGATCGGCGCTTCGTTGTTGCTGAGCAATCGAGCGCCTGCACTAGGGTTGGCATTGCTTGCGCCTGTGATGGCGGTGATTGTGGTGTTTCATGTGGTGTTGAATCCCGCCGGACTGCCGCTCGCTGCCATCTTGGTGGCAACCGGCGGAATGACCCTTTGGGCCCAGTTTGACCGTTTCAAACCGCTGACAGCTTCTGGAACACCGAAAAATCCGACCAACGACGCCGACGGCCAGTATCCGTGACCAGGAGAACTTCTATCTGGAACATGAAGCTATGGCCTGCCATAGCTTCAGGCGCTTATAACCAGACGACTAAAACCGTGAGACGATCCTCAGCATAGGGGGCCAAGATAGTCCAAGCTCGCTCACAATGGCTCGGTCAGTGCCCGCCTATTCCTCCTCCGGTTCCTGCTATGCTTCCGTTTGCTCGGCCATCTCCAAGGCATCGTCTACCTCTATCCCGAGGTATCTGACAGTGCTTTCCAGCTTCGTATGGCCCAGGAGCAGTTGAACGGCTCTAAGGTTTCTCGTTTGGCGGTATATCAGCGATGCTTGGTATGGCGCAGCGTATGCGTGCCGACGTCACCCCACACTGAAGCGTATGTTTCCTGATGACACTGACCGCCTCGTCTTGCACGAAGCCTTCTACAATGCGCTCTACCTCATGCCGCGAGGCTTGCTCAAGAAAAAGCTGATTGCCTTTTGCTCCAAGGTAAATGTAAACGACACCCTCACAGCAGTGGGCAGGATATGCGGCAACAGATTCCTGATCTGGTGAACATCCACCTGCGGCCTCCTGAGATCGAAGACCGCCTGATACCTGTCCATGACCTATGGCCAGGGCAAAGAGATGGTGAAGCATGCCGAGATCACTCTGAAGACGGGGACAGCTATCTACTTTGCCGACACGCATGGCCCATTACAGGTGGGTTCAAGCGGTTGGCCGCCCCCTTAACACCAACGGACTGTTGAGAGAGTACCTGTCGAAGGGCACGGATCTATCGGTCTACAGTCAGGAAGAGCTCGACGAGATCGCCGACTCACTCAATACACGGCCGCGTAAGACACTGGACTGGCGCACGCCGCTGGAAGTCTACGCCGAGGTGCTCAAGAAATCCGTTGCCGGCCGAGCACGTTTAAACAATGTAATTCATTAGTTTGGCCTTTATTTTGTTGACCATATCGACTGTTACATTAATTAACATCTACAATTATCACTGAGCGATATCTCATCTTGACAGTTTGAACAGTTGGTTTCGTTAGTTTCCATCGTTGTGTGCAAAACCATCGTGCTTCTTCCAGAGGTAACGTCGATGAATGCAACAATTAACAATGCAAAAAACGCGCGTCAATACACGGTCTTCGTAAGCCACGCATCAGCTGATAGTAATACTGCCGCAGAGTTTGTGGATGCGATAGAAAGGAAGGGACTCACAGCCTGGATCGCGCCGAGAGACATTTCTCCAGGACGAGAATATGCCGAGGAGATCATTAAAGGTATTGATCAGTCGAAGTGCTTCGTATTACTCGTTTCTGAAGCTTCCAATCTTTCTTCCCATGTCCGCCGAGAAGTCGAGCGGGCCGCATCGAAGTCGAAACCGATCTATCCAGTTCGTATTGAAGATGTACCGCCATCACCAAAGCTTGAATATTTCATTTCCATGCATCAGTCTCTTGATGCGCTGGATGGGGTTCTCACAACGCATGCTGAGCGCATTGCCGCGGCGATTGCATCGGACGAAGAATGGGTGGATAACCGAGTTCTGACACGCCGCCGCCGTTGGCGGATCGGTGCTGGTCTCTCTAGTGTACTGTTAGCTGTGGCGATATTCGTCAGCGTCGTCTTCGCCCCCGATATGCGCACCTTGTTTATGAATGATCGAGAGCGCGCTGTCGCCGAGCTCGCGAAACGGGGGAGCTCGCTTACCAGTGAGGACGTAGCTCGGGCAATGGCCAGTGCGAATGTTGTCGACCTCAATCTTTTCCTGGAAGCTGGAATTGGGGTGGGGGCACTGACAGATGGTTTTATTCAAGCTGGTCGGTCATTCTTTGATCGTAGCCAGGGAAATCAGGAGGCCATTCGCTGGTTCAAAGATGCAATTGCAGCAGGGGTCGACCCAAATCNNGCGTTCGCAAGCGGTAATACGGCCGCTATTCTCGCGTTACTCGAAGCCGGAGCAAGCCCACACACCTACCAAGATCTACATTTATCTCCTTACGCAATTCCGAGGATTTTGTTTCCTTACACTTATGCTTTAAGCAATGATCATTGGTCAGAAGACCAGCAAGCAGAAGTTGCGCGCGGTTTAGCGGCTGCAGGTGCTGCACTGGTACCTCCGGAGGAAGACGCGTTCAGTTTTGAATACCATCACATAGAACAGTACAAACAATTGGTGGAAGCCTCAGAGAGGCTTAACTTGTCTTCTGCAATCCTTCCTGCAGGTTGCGCTGCGCGAAGCAGTACGTCCATATGCGAAAAGGCGACGGCAGAAACCAGCAAAGACTGGTGTGCATTGGCCGAAAAAATGCCCGAGTATATTGTGCCCGGTGACAGTTACGACCACAGGATGACCGGGTTTACCATTCATCAACTCTTAACCGTATCGCAAGGGAAGGGCTACTTTCTCACCACGACACCGCAAGGTTGGGACGGTGGATATGCCTTGCTAGAAGTGGCGGCCAATGAACAGGACTGGTCAATCTATCGTTACATGTCTCCTGGCGCGGGGCTTGGGCATTGCAAGCCTTTTATCAACCAGGAAGACTATCGGCCAGACGACTGCTGGCGCCGCTTTTCCATGCGTTGGGAACCTGATCGTTCAGTCGTACGCTTAAGTGATTATTACGATTATACGGCGTTAGCATGTTCACAGGATTCCACATCCGACGGATGAACGAGAACATGAGGACAAATCTGAACGCTTTCGGTGCCTTCTCTTCTAGTTATAAATTGAATCTGTGCTGCCTTGCCGGAGGCCTTAATGGGGCGCCTCAGGAATTGCTGATCAGCATCACCCGCAGTCATCCTATTTCAAGCACAATTATGCGCTCTAATTATCTGATTTAGAAAGCAGATCAAGCCTTCGCGTNNGCATTGTTCTTACCGGGAGATGTACCTCATGGCCAATGCGCTGAGTCATCAGATTGTTCTCGTCCTGTGGGGTACTTTTCTAGCCTTGATGGTCTACCGATGTTCCAGAACGTTTCCGGCTTGGACGCTGCTGGTGACAGCATTGTTGGCCGTATTGCTTCGGATCTTAGGTTTTTTTCTTTATGAAATCGAAATGAAAGCTGGCGAGATCGGCTTGGTGGAGCTTTTGGCAAATGCAGTGTTTGTGTCTGTCCAATTACTTTTCATGAATGATGGCCCTAGCCCCGATGACAATATTCTGATTCAAATGTCGCGGCTTTCTGCCTTGGCGACAGTTTTCATGCTGGCCTACGAGGCTATCCGTCGGCTTTTTGCCGATTCTATCCAGCGCGTGATGCTGCAACTCAATAGGCAACACGTGGTGATCTGTGGCCTCGGGCAGATTGGCTACCATTTGGTGCGCGATTTGCGGGCCGCGACAGAGGAAAGTGGGAAAAAAAGACCGGGCCTCCCTAAGGTGGTGGTTGTCGAACCCGATCGAGAAAACCATTACCTCGATGCCGCGCGTCAGTTGGGAGCCACCGTAGTGCATGGAGATGCCATTGATATTCAGACACTCAAGGGTATCAACGCTCATAAGGCGCGTGACGTATTCTTTCTGACGGGGAAGGATGAAGCGAACATCGAGGGCGCATGCAAACTTGATGACCTTATTGCCGAAAGGCTTCTGCCGGCGAATCATATAGCGCCGAATCTCTATGTGCACCTCCGACATGCGGATCTTGAAAGCGTGATTGAGAATCGCCGGAGCTTGGCTACTACCTCGGGCCGTAGCCGTATTAATGCTTTCAATGTTATTGATCGCTCGGTGCGAGATGTTGTCGGTAATCTTATTCTGCCGTGGCGGCCCCGAACGACATCGCAAGTTGCACACTTCGTGATCGTCGGTTTCGGTGAGGTCGGCCAGCGGCTGGCTTTGCGGCTTGCAGAACTGGCGCACTTTGAGAACTACAAGCGCTCGCGTATGACCATCGTCCACGAAGCCAGCGAGCACGACTCAGTGCGGCGATTCCAGCAGACATACCCACGGATGATGCCCCCAGAGGCTCTGGCCGATGCCTGGATGCCGGATGCAGCGAAGGATGACTGGTCCTTCGGCGTTTCTTTGGCTGATCACGAAAGCCCCCAGCCGAGCGACCGTGGCGTGCCGTTTGTGGTCAACGGGGGCTGGACAGAGTTGGACGCCGCGCCGGAATCCGATGAATTCGTGGGTCGGATCGTGGAGCTGGCCGGTTCACCCGGCTTGCGGCCCTTCGTGTTTATCTGCAGGGAATCTGACGAGTTGAATTGTTCGCTGACGCAGAAGCTACGTACAGAGCTGGATCAAAGGCTTAAGGTAAGTAGCGAGGAGGATGGTACATTGCTGAAATACCGGGATGGCCTAATGCCGGTAGCGATTTTTTCGTATGTACCCCAACGCCCCATTCTGACGCGATTGGTTGAAAGCCCGGATTTGTTCAGTTTCGGCGCGTCCGATGTCGTCTGCACCTACAAAGAGCTGACCAGGGATTTACAACAGCCGCTGGCGGAGGCACTTGCCGCCGATTTTCATCGCCACTACGAGAAAAAGCGGGCAGTCGCGGCTGGGGAAACACTACGCGACATCAAAGCGCCTGCCTTCTCGACATTGACGGCATGGGAGCGACAATCCAATCTTTCAGCCGCGGCGCACCTGAACACCAAGCTGGCTGCATTGGATCTGAAGCTAGTTTATCGCGATGATACCAGTATGCCGGTCGACACCGTCGAAATAACCCCCGACCAACGCGAGCATGTGGCACGCATGGAACACAACCGCTGGCTAGCCGAGCGCCTGCTCAATGGTTGGACCTTTGGTGAACGCGACAATGCCCGCAAGCGGCGGCTGTCGATAGTCGATTGGGACACCCTCAAGGGCGACGAGCTAGCAAAGGACCGAGACCAGATTGATCGCCTCATAGACTTCTGTAGTAAGCATCCCGCCATAGCGCTGACAAGGGCGGATAGCGGGCCTGTTTGAATATAGTGCGCTGAACTGAAAATCTGTCAGTCCATTGGTTGCGCGCTCCTGTCCGGCCGATAGCCAATCTGACGCGCGAATTGAAAGTCCCCGTGAAGCGGTGATAGCCATCCCGGTGCAGAACCGGCTCACCCTCGACTCCGAAGTAGGTCTTCTCAGTGATGTTGCCGCGTGTATCAAGTTTCAGTCTGACTCGGTGATAGTTATCAATATGAAGCACCGGATCATCGCTCATTCCCAGTTAGCGCCGCTCAATCCGGTCACCGAGCTCACTGTGCGCAATGTCCACCGCTACGACTCCGCGTCGACTGGCCTGTGGCTCGCCGTTAACCCCCAGGTTGATAACACGGATTGGCAAGAAGCTATCGCCGTGATAAACGAAACGCTGACCAAAGACCCCTGCGGCATTTGCACGGCGCTCTCTGTTGAAATTGAGGTATATCTGGCCGATGACTCGGCCCAGCTCATTATAGTGAAGCTCGTGCCCGGTAATATTGGAGCGCTGGTTTCCACCCTTAAAACCAATTTCAAAGCCGCCCCCATCGACTGCCTGTGCGAGAGGCGCATCTAGGTGCTCCTGCCTGAACTCAACAAACGCGGCAGCTCTTCGCGGTCGCGGAAGATAGGGAAGAGGCGACGCGGCACAGGCTCATCGCGGCCGGGGCGACCCACTAGGTCACGTGGGACACGGTAGGTCTCCAACTGCCGGTGAAGTTTCTCGCCGATGCGCGCGTCCTTCGACGAATAGGAAATGAAGGCCCAGTAGCGATATTGGTCTTCAGATTCGGTCATGGGCCTTTTCTCCTAGTCTTTGTCAGCGCAGGTGCCTAACTACCAGGGAAGTGAAGAACTCAGAGAGACACGTAATGAGCCAGATAATGTTGATAGGAGTGGTCACGGGCGTTTCGGGATGTCAAAGCAAGGAGGGAAGTGTTTAATACTGACACTTTCCCTTGCCGCCACCCGCCCAATCGCGAGTAGCTGATCACTATTGTTATGGGCTGTCATGTTTCGCAAGGCTTTTACCCGTGAATTTGATAGATCGAATCCCAACTCGGCAAGTGGCTCACGTTCCAGCTTCGCGTTATAGCGTAGGTAACTGAGCGCTGGCTCGCGAGTTAACAGGTCTCCGCTTAAATCGCCGACCTCTGAGTCGAGCGTCCACGGTGTCAGTGTTCGGGACATATACTGCATGAGCAACTGAACCTGAGTGTTGGCGTCTTCCATTAGCATCTTCGGTACCTCGACGGGCCAGTTCCATGCTTTGGCGCCTGCTACCTTGTCGACAGGATCACGCTGCTGCCAACTGCCAGTGCCTATCGAAACCATCAACAATTGGTCTTCACCCGTCGGCCAGTGGAACGGGAACCCTTTCAGTGTTGCTAGAAGGAACATTTGCCAAGCTGGGTTATTTGCCATACTGACGCCACCATCCACGAAGGCGCCGACTTCGCCTTGGCCGACATCAAACTTTGTTGGTACGAAAAAGTAAGGGGCCGCGGCACTGGCATAGACAGCGTCACGAAACAGGATGTGACGGTTCATTTCATAAAAGCGGCCTTGAGGGTGATTTATCAGTGGCCAGGTGCTGCGAGTGTCGGCGCGTTTGGTCACAATGCACAGGCCGGTAGCCAGCCGCTCATCGCCCAGCATGCAGTCGCCAAATACATCGTGTAAAACACTCTGAAGTGGCTTGGAATCAAATCTGGAGTGCCAGGCTCGCCAGTTTCGACGGGCGAATATGCGGGTGGTGACGTCCATGCCGTGCCCGGTGAGCGTCTTCATTTCCATACCCATGGCGAGAGCCGCCGCCAGGATGGAACCCACACTGGTTCCGCCAATCAGGTCGAAATAGTCGCTGAGTCGCATGTCAGGGCGTCCATGCCGTTTGCGTAGTTGATTCTCAAGCGTTTCGAGAAACCCCAACATCAGAATGCCACGTACTCCACCGCCATCTAAACTCAGGATACGCTTGGGCGTAGAGGAGGTAAGGCGGTGCAGTAGGGCGCAACTCATTCGCATAACTCCTTAAGATACCTCAGAACCCTGGGGTCAGCTCCCGCTCGCTGTAAATCAACCGCCATATCCGCAGGTCATCCGACAACGTCAGGCTGACTTGACCCAAAAGGCGACGAACGGATTGGCGATCGGGAGAGCCCCGTCTGGCTTTCAGGGATCTGGCTAGNNTGAAACCATGCGCAGTGACTGCTGGGCGGATGAACGGAAATCCCCGGTGGCGCGGATGCCAAAGATCGCCGCTCCCACTACCGGCAGTGTTGCCCCAAGCAGTGTGGCCAGAGGTTTGTAGAAATCGGCTGCCAGTTGCCAGCCTTGCACATAAAGCGCGAAGGCCAACAGGTAGACAGTGCCGCTGGCAATGGTGGCCCACACTGCCACCTCAGCAGCTCTTTCAAGCCGATGGTCAAGCAAGTGCAATAGCCCAGCGTTCTCGCGGTGATAGCTGAGTTGGCTGTCGATCTCCTCGCTCAGCGTCACGTCAATCGCCGCTTGTAACGCACATTGGTCGATGACAGCTGTGGGGGGCGTAATCCCTCGCAGCGATGCCCTGACATACCAGGCGATCCAGGTCTGTGTCGGCGTTCCACCGATATTATTGCTCGGACGGATTGGCGAACTACCCATCAGGAGCGGCAATCGCGCAGGGCGCAGCGCTTCGGCAAGGCTACGATAATCGAGCCAGCGGTCACGCCATTGCCCGCGGTGACCGAGCCAGGTGGTCATCAGTATGGTGCCGATGATGATAAGCTCGACGAGCACGCAGATCGCTTTTGCCGCTTTACTCTCCCAGAAGAAGACAGCCAGCAGTCCCACAAGAACCGCCACTGCGGCGAGTGTGAAATTGGCGATATAGGCACTGCGGAATAGGTGTGAATAGTGGATAGCAAGGTTGTCTGCACCCAGCCAGCGCGCGCGCAAATGCAAATCGAGGTGATTGCGGAATGTCGCACCGCCTATATTCTCGGCTGCCTGATGGGTTTCGATCCATGCTTGCTGGCACTCGCGCGTTAGTCCGTTGTCGACCTGTAGGGAAAAACGGCGTTCTGGTAGGAATGCCCATCGCAAGAGGTTATAGCCAAAGGCCCAGCAATGCGGATGGAATTTCTCACCTTTAAAGCGCCTTAGGCCCGCTGCAAATGAGGGAGTATCATGGGCAGAATAAACTTGCTCCGGTAGGGCGAGATGTTCCTCGATCTGTTCAGCTAAGGCCAGGGATGCAGGTGTAGCCTCGCTACTCAGATTGAGCGCCTGCCACTCACCATCCTCCAGCAGATCGACGGCTGTGTCTGGAACCTTCCAGAGTTTGAGTTCACCCTCAAGGGTGATCAGCACGGTGATGATGCCTCTTTGGCGTGCGTCGTTGACAATCTCAGCTGAACCTCCCAGGCCATCGGCAGCCTTTTGATCCCAAATAGCGACCAAGACGTCCGAATGCGCAAGCATCAAGTGCCCCGCTGCAAGATAGCCGTCGTTGCGACCATCGGGCATGTCACCAAGATCCAGTTCCGTGCAGCTCTGCACAGCGTTATGGTCGAAGGTACGCTGAAACTTCTCCAGAGCGGCCCCCTCAAAGTCCTGTGCATAGCTGGCGCGCGGAAAGGGAAGTATCAGGTTCAGATTGTAGCCAGCGTCCACCGCTGCGTCTGTCACGATCTGATCCGCACCCTCGGCTATTGAAGTCGCGAGTCTTAGATCAGGAGATTCTGGAGAAAAAGGGGCAGCACCTCCCAGTGCATCATTTTTCTCCTGCAGCGATCGCGTGACTGAGGAAAGGTAATGGAGAACTTCTGAGGCACGAGCATGGAGCCTAGACGTGTCAACGCCCTCAAGCTTATGAGGACGATGCCCAGTAACGCCAACTCGTAAGGTCAGGCGCGGGGCGATGTAAGGGCCTTTAAGTTGCTCCACCATTGGTTCCATTTCTGATACCTGGGTAATGCTGGAAGATCGCGCGGCTGAAATTGGAGAAGCTTTATTGAGGGCAAGAGAGCGCGTAGATTCTCGGTTCCCAATTTCTTAATAGGGATTCGGCTCTCCGCTGACAGGTGCTATTACTTACAATAATCAAAAATTCAGCGATAATCAGGTTTTTTCCACTCGTGGCGGAATTTAAGCCCTTATTATTGTTGTGGAACGACTGTGCGGTGAGTATGAAAAGCGTTACTTCAAGAACCTAACGGGTAACTAGAATACCCAGGGCGATTCAAGTCATCGCTTCACAGCTATCCGCAGTATCGACCTGGGTAGCGCTGGAACTTGACTTCGCTCGGGAGCACGACAATTTGGTCATCCCGTTCTTCATCGAGCCTTTGTAAAAACATGAACGTTTTCGGGACTGCCTGGGGCGATGCTACGCCGCCTGATACTTTCGCCGCCATCGTCCACTGCCTGATGCGCGACCTTTATCTGACACTCAATCTTGAGCTGCTTAATGCCGCGCAATTATCTGGAGCTCTCTGGTGCTCGAAGATCAGCCTGATCGTATGGTCTGTGCGCGCCGATAATCTCGGCGAGGCGATTTGCTTGTCTTGGTAGCGTTTACGTACTTTCCTGACGCCATAGAGATTCAGCAAATGTGGACCCGCTGGATTCATGCGGGGGCGAGGGAGTACGCTAACGAGGCACTCCGAAGCCATATGCGTGGATTTGCGCGCTAGAGACAAGAAGAAGGTGTTCGTTGCTATGAACCATGTCCAGGGCATGGTCTTTGTCTCAGAGAAGCTCTCTCATCATTGGCAAGCGCTGGACGACTTCGAAGGAGCAGAGTACCAGCGCAGGTGAACAACCGCGACGCTTTCAGGGGGTTGCACAATTTGGACTCTAAAGCTTAGGTCGATAGCGCTATGACGCGAAATGCATTCAGGTCGGAAGGATATTCTGGTTGATACGGAAGAGGTTTGTCGGATCGAACTTCTTCTTGAGCGCCACCAGCCGCTCATAGCTCGCACCATAGGCGAAGGCGGTGCGGTCGGCTTCATCTCCGGTCAGAAAGTTGACGTAGGCACCTCCACTGGCATAAGGCTGTGACCGGGTGAAGAATTCACGCGCCCAGGCAATGCAGCGTTCATCCTCTGCGGCCGTCTCCCAACGTGCATGCACGTTCAACACATAATTAGCATCACGGTTCGAGTAGGCCATCGCTTCAGGTTGCACTCGGCCCGTTTGACCGCCTATCGTGGCAATAAAAATCTCGCACTGTGAAGACGGTAGGGCACCAGCGTATTCGATGATGGTATCGATCGGCTCTTCTTCCAACATCGAGAAATTATGAGACTTCCAATAGTTGCGTGCCCCTGGCGTTAACAGTGGGTCGAACGCCTTTTGCCAGTCGATATACGGCTGCACACCGATATGCTCGCCGTATGCGTTACCAAACCTTCTAAGCGGTTCGATGTGTTTCTCGCCTTCTAAGGGGTCGCCTGCGTAGCAAATGGCAAGAGCGACAATCTCTTTCCCGTGCACTGCCTCGGGCAGGAAAGGCAAGGGGGGCGCCTTGCGCGTCACCATCCACACGTTGAGTTCGTCTGGCATCGTCTCCGTGAAGCGGGCGAACTGCGTGATGACCGATTTTGCTTCGTCGAGGGGAAAGACGATAAGACCGCATAGCACATTCGGGCCTACGGGATGCAATTGGTACTCGAAACGGGTAACGATACCGAAGTTACCGCCTCCACCGCGAAGCCCCCAGAAAAGGTCGTCGTTTTCCGATTCACTGGCATGCAACTGTTGGCCATCGGCGGTAATGACGTCCATGCCAAGCAGGTTGTCGATGGTCATGCCATACTTTCGGCTTAGCCAACCGAATCCCCCTCCCAAGGTCAGACCGGCGACACCCGTGGTGGAGTTGATGCCCAGTGGGGTAGCAAGACCATACGCTTGGGCAGAGGCATCGAAGTCCGCGAGGGTGCAACCTGGCTCGACGTATCCAAGGTGAAGTTCTGGATCAATGTCGACTCTCTTCATTTGCGAGAGGTCGATCATAATGCCATCGTCGCAGGCAGAGTTGCCTGCAATGTTGTGTCCACCGCCGCGTACGGAGAAAGGGAGATCGTGTCGGCGTACGAAGTTTAGGGACTGAACAACATCGTCAGGTGAAGTGCAGCAGGCAATCATGGAGGGGCTGCGATCAATCATGGCATTCCAGATCTGACGCGCTTCCTCGTATTGCTTATCTGCTGGAAGAATCACGCTTCCTGAGAAATTGGTTTTGAACTCCTCTATTGCGGTTTGCGAAAGCTGGCTCATGACGAACACCTTGAGGTGTGCCCAGGGCAGGATTCGTACAAGGGGCCGCCGGGCGGGTAAGTGAGGAAAACCACCAAGCTGGCGATTATCCCCAATCTTCACAGCGACCCTTTGATTGGTATTTCGTCAGTGGATAGTCACAGTATAGAGAAGCCTGTCAAGAGTTGCTCTTTTTTCTTCGAACGATCCATTAATCATCATGGCCTGACCACGGTTGATTATTGATAAGTGGTTATGGCATTTTTTGATAAACGCGTACCTTGCCTGCAAGATTTTGGTTAATTTCGACCCACCAACTTGCTTTTATTATTGAAACGTCACGACTTTCTTGCAGTTAACTCCTGGCCGATAACAGTCTTCCCCCTCCAAAGCCCCAAGCTTCCGTGAGAAGCTGGTTTCAACAATAGCTAATCCTCTTCCATCACTTCCTCGACCCATTCCACCCACGTTTCGGTAAGGCGTTGGCCAAGCCCCAGCGTTTGCCAGTGCGCACGCTGGGCGGGCGTCAATGTCTTTGGATTGCTAAACCACTCCCATTCGATGGCAGCGTAGGTCGTTAGGCGCTCCTTGAGCCGCTTCTGGTTTGGCGTCGGCGTTCTGCCGCTGATAGGTCACTTTGGGCCGATTCATCTGCTTTCGTTGTGGGGGCTAGTAGCTCTTGCCATTGCATTGGCGGCTATCCTCAAGGGTAGAGCAGCATCGCAGTTGGATGGTTGGCGACTATCTGGGGCTAGTTGGTGCTTTTGTTGGTTCCCTGGCACCGGGACGCTGGATCGCTGTTCAGTTGGGCATGTGGTGATGGTTAAAAGCAAGCGTGATAGAGAGAGCCACTTAGCTTCTAGCAGAGCACTCCAATCATTGTTGAGCTTATGCTAACTTAGCATTCACAACCTGTGAGGTAGCTTTCCATGTCTATTGAAATCTGGTTCGCCTTTGTCCTTGCGTCCGTGGCTTTGCTCGCGATTCCTGGGCCAACGATTTTGACAGTGGTTAGCTACTCTATTGCCCAAGGTAGGCGCGCCAATATTCCGCTTGTCGCTGCGGTGGCATTGGGTGATTCAACGGCACTGCTCTTTTCACTGCTTGGCCTGGGAGCGGTGTTAGCCACCTCGGCATTTTGGTTCACCGTGATCAAGTGGATCGGCGGTTTATACCTGCTCTATATGGGCATCAAACTATTGCGTGCCGGTATATCGTCGGTGCAGCCGGTTACACCGGCGGTATCAGGTTCGCGCTGGAAGCTCTTCACCAATACCTATTTTGTTACTGCGCTTAACCCGAAGGGCATTATCTTCTTCGTCGCCTTTTTGCCGCAATTTGTCAGCCCGAACGCCGATGCTGGGCAGCAGCTGTGGATTCTTACGGTTACATTCGTGGCCTTGGCAACGCTGAACGCCACTCTTTATGCCGTGTTCGCAACGTCGGTGCGCAAGATGCTGGCATCGCGTCGCGCCCAGCGTCGCTTCAACTTGGTTGGCGGAACGTTACTCTCTTCGGCGGGTGTCTGGGCGATGCTTGCAAAGCGGCCTGTGTAAGTAAAGGACGGTAAATTGGATGATGGAAATGCTGTTCGTATCGGGAGACAACTGTGAGTGAAACCCTTCAAGAACTGCTAATGGAGCTTGAGCAGTTTGGCCAACAAAACGATGCTGCCATTTCTGAACGCCCAAGACGAATGCTCAATATTACTCGTGATACGGGTGAGTTTTTATCGGTGCTTGTTCAAGCAACCAATGCCCAGCGAGTGCTGGAAATTGGCACCTCGAATGGGTACTCCACCTTGTGGCTGGCCCAGGCAGTGCAGAGGGTTGGTGGGCACGTTACCACTGTTGAGCTTTCCGAATTCAAGCGTGAGATGGCCGCGAGAAATTTTGAGCGCTCAGGCCTCTCTAAGGTCATCACTCAGCATCGAGGGGAGGCGGGCAGTTTGCTTGAAAGCCTGGACGATGCCTGTTTCGATCTGCTCTTTTTAGACTCAAAACGCTCTGATTATGTGCAGTGGTGGANNGTGGTGGCCGAATATCCAGCGAGTTTTACGCAAGGGCGGACTGCTTGTGGTGGATAACGCCACTTCCCATGCAGACGAAATGGCTGCTTTTATGGCGCAGGTATCGGCAGGCCCCGATTTTATCACCTGCACTGTGCCCGTCGGCAATGGCGAGTTTCTGGCAACGCGGTGCGGGTAACGGCTGGCTAAGCGTTAAAGGCGCCCTAGCTGACCAAGAAAGCGGAGGTCGAATTTTGTTACTCAGTGAACGTAAACCGTCAGAGTATAAACGGAATAAACCATGATCAGAGATGCCGTAAAGGGTGATTCGGAAGCCATAGCGCACATTTATAACCACTACATCGAAAATACCGCTATTTCATTTGAAGAAAAGCCAGTATCGGGTCCAGACATTCAAGGTCGGATTGAAAACGTTCAGTTGGCCGGTTTGCCTTGGGTGGTGGCAGTGGAAGATGGTGCTGTAGTGGGTTATGCCTACGCTACAAAATGGAAGGAGCGAAGCGCTTATCGATTTTCAGTTGAAGTCAGCGTTTATCTTTCCAACCAGAAGCAAGGCAAAGGCTTGGGCGCAAAACTGTATGAAACACTCTTTTCCACGCTCAAAGAGGGCGGAATTCATGCGGTGATGGGCGGCATCACGCTTCCCAATGCTGCCAGCGTTGCACTGCATGAAAAAATGGGCATGAAAAAAGCAGCTCATTTTGAAAAGGTAGGGTTTAAGTTCGATCAGTGGCACGACGTTGGCTATTGGCAGCTAAATCTGAATGCCTGATTGTGACTCAATACGTGTAAATTAAGGCTGATGTAAGTGGATAAAGTATGGACAGCACTTGCCTCTTCTAGGCGTGTAGCTATTGGGTAACGCGCAATAAAAGCACGATCATAATATTAAGCCATCCAGCGCTCGTATTTCGCACTGTTTATGGCGAGCTTTGGGGAAAAAATGACCGTAATTGAAATTAAACGCCCACAAGAGCTGTCGCGCTTACGTCGCCTTGCCCTGGCTGCGCAAGGTTTGCTGCAGAATCAGCCTTATGGACGTGGCTTAGCCGGGGCCCGTAAAGCGATTAACCACCTGGGTTATGTTCAGATAGACACCATATCTGTGGTAGAGCGAGCCCATCATCATGTTATTCACTCCCGAGTAGCAGGGTTTGAGCCACACATGTTGAACCAGCTATTAATCAATAAAGACATTTTTGAGTATTGGTCGCACGCAGCTGCATTTTTACCCATTGCCGATTTTCGCTTTACCTTGCCCTACAAAAAGGCTATCAAAAGTGGGCAAACGCATTGGTTTAGATCACCTGATAAAAAGCTCATGGGAGAATTGTTGGCTCGCATACGTTCAGATGGTCCGCTGCGGTCTCGAGATGTAGGGACTAGCACCATAAAGCGCGCAGGCTGGTGGGACTGGAAGCCAGCCAAAAAGGCACTTGAACAGTTGTATATGGAAGGCGATCTGATGGTCAGCGACCGCGACGGCTTTCAAAAGACATACGATCTAACCGAGCGGGTATTGCCATCTCACGTAAATTTACAGATGCCCTCCATTGAGGAGTATGCGGCGCACCTAGTAGACCAACAATTGCGCTGTCATGGGTTTGCTTCACTCAAAGGACTGACCTATCTGCGCCGAAATGCAGAGTTACGCAAAGCTGTGAATGCCCTGGTAAATGAAAGGTTGGCACAGGGCGATTTAGAGAGAGTAAAAGTGAGCAGTGGCGATGAATTTATACTGGAAAAGGGTGGATTCGAACGCTCCCTGCCTCGTTTGAAAGAGCGTATGTTGATTCTTTCGCCATTCGACAACAGTGTTATTCAGCGGGAGCGACTCAAAGCGCTATTCCAATACGACTATCAGTTGGAATGTTATGTGCCCGAAGCCAAGCGTCAGTATGGCTACTTTTGCCTGCCGCTACTGTATCGCGATGTGTTTGTTGGCCGGATGGATTGTAAAGTCCATCGAAAAACCAGCCACTTAGAGATCAAGAATTTATATTTCGAACCACACACTTTTGACGAAAATAGAGTCGTTACTGCTTTTGTGGAAGCCATTGTTCAGTTTTGCCATTTTCAAAAATCTGACTCAGTGTCTTTGAATGGAGTCCATCCTGAACACCTGGCTCAGCGTTTGCGCAGTGCGCTAAAATCTCTAGGGTGAGCTTGGGAGCAAGGCAGAGCTGAGGGGCTAAACCAGATGCTGCGATCGGAGAAATTTTCCTTGGAGCCATGACATCAGGTACATAAATATTCCTCAACAGTCGCCGCTTTTACTTTTGGCGGATGAGATCCTAATTCTCCATGTGGTCTTTGTGGTATAGGCTTAATTGCTGTGAATTAACAGCAGGGCAGATGACGACCCGCTGCCGTACAAACGTTAGCTACCATATTAGCGATAGCGCTTAAGCGAGAGGATTGCACCAATGACAGGGACAAATAAACCATCAACGACCGCATTGTTGAGCGATCACCGGGTAAAGGTGCTCTTGGTTATCGCGATTATTGCGGTGGTCTGGGCCATTGTGGCGCACACCATTGCAGGGTCGCGGGAAGACAGTATGGAAGCGCTCGAAGCGCGGCTGGCTGAAACTGAGCGAGAGCACCAACAGATTCAGGCGGAGATGTCTGAGGTTGAAGCCGCGGAGCTGGACTTAGCAACTTTGCAGCAGCGGATGAAGAACCTTGAAGTTGAACAAGCTGAGGCGGAAGCCGCACTTGCTTCAACGCGCGCAGACATTGCCAATGCTGAAGAAGATTTGACCGCTTTACGGGGTGAGCGTGAAACCCGCGAAGAAGAGGTAGAGACTCTCAATGAGCAGGTCGACGAACGGCAGAGCAGCCTTGAAGAGCTGAATGAGACCTACGCCGAGGTAGAAAAAGAGAAAGAAGAGGCCGAAGCCGCCCGTGATGCCGCTCAACAGTCTCGCCAAGATGCAGAAGACGCTCGCAGCGAGGCTGAAGCAGATCTTGAAACGCTCAACACCGAGATTGAAGAGGCCGAAGCCGCCAGCGATACCGCGCAACAGGCTCGTCAAGAGGCAGAAAATGCCCACAGTCAGGTTGAAGCTGGCCTTGAAGCGCTAAATACTCAGATTGAAGATGCCAATAACCAACTTTCAGCGGTCGGTGATAGGGTAAGTGAGTTAGAAGCAACGCGTGATGCGCTCACCATTGAAATCACTTCGCTCAAAGTGATGCGTGACGAAGCGCAAACGCCTGAATGATTTACAGCCTTAACGCGTAACACCTCGCAGCGATGTAGACGTACCTCCCCGCTACTTAAACGGGGAGGTTCTTGACGGTATCTACCGCTCCGCCAAGGTGTGGAAGGCTCGCTAGAGCTTCGTACCGGGCTGGATCATGATCGTCTGTTTGTAGCCTACGATAACGACCGGCACCTTGGGCTGGGTAGCGTAGATTAACGCGACGAGCGCCACGCCCGCGAAGCGCCTTACACTCTACGGCACGTTTCTTAATCCAGGCGATACTATCCGATGCATCGGCGATTTCTGTTACCTCTTTTCCTCTTGGGGTTGCTGGCCTCTTTGGCTGGCTGCGAGGAAACGCCCACCGGGCGCTCCCAACTAGCATTAGTCCCGAACTCGTTAATGGCTGACATGGGGAAAGACGCTTTTAATCAGCTACGCAATAGCCAGCCGATCAATCGCGATACCCAGGCTAATCAGTTGGTGCAGTGTGTGGCCGAAAAAGTGGTGGCTGGCGCTGAGGCAAGCTACCCAGGGCTCGCTTTTCCAGAGCATTGGGACGTGGTGGTGTTTGAGGATGCTTCCCCCAATGCTTTTGCTCTGCCGGGTGGACGCATCGGGGTGCATAGCGGCCTACTGCGAGTGGCCGAGACTCCAGCCCAGCTAGCGGCGGTGATTGGGCATGAGGTGGGGCATGTGCTGGCGGATCATGGCAATGAGCGACTTACCCAGCAGCTTGGCATTAAAGCCGTGTTATTGGTGGTGGGGTTATTGGGGGAAGGGGAATTTGGCAATCAGCAGTTAATGCAGGCGTTGGGTATCGGTGCGCAGGTGGGCATTAGCCTGCCTTTCAGCCGCACCCATGAGGAGGAAGCCGATTTGATGGGCCTTGAGATTATGGCCCGTGCGGGGTTTGACCCGCAGCAGAGCGTGACCCTGTGGCGCAACATGGCTACTACTGGTGGAAGCCAGCCCCCTGAATTCCTCTCTACGCACCCCGCCCATGAATCTCGCATTCGGGCATTACAGCAAGGGTTGGAAAAGGCAACGGCCATTTATCGCACGGCTACCCCGACTAATTGTGTAAGTTAGCAGCGAAACTTTTGATACTGAGCCAAGTGTGAGGTTATTGTCAGTACTTGGAGGAAGCTCCAGCTCCCGAACACACGGCCAATACTGCTGTCTTAACTCGTTCAAACCAAGCCAGTAGGTAAGCTCTGCTATGCCTCCCACGCTGCTGCTACTGCTCGCCGACACCCTGCTAGTTCTCCACGTGCTGTTTGTGGCCTTTGTGGTGTTAGGCCTGGTCACTATTTACGCAGGCTATTTCTTCAACTGGCGGTGGGTTCGCAATCGCGTTTTTCGCATCGTGCATCTATGCGCCATTGGCTATGTGGTGGTTCAGACTTGGCTCGGGGTGGTTTGCCCGTTAACCACCTGGGAAATGGTGCTGAGGGCAGAGGCGGGCGCCGCTACTTATTCGGGCTCGTTTATTCAGTACTGGCTGCACAGCCTGCTCTATTTCACTTTGCCGGAGTGGGCGTTTGTAGTGGTGTACACGCTATTCGGTAGCCTGGTGTTGGCCAGTTGGTTTGTGGTGAAGCCTCGACAGCACTCTCCCTAGAAGATGGGCGTGTACTAAACTTTGTGTATCACACTGTGCTTGGGAGCGAACCCATGCGGCACCTATACCTAATGCGGCACGCCAAAGCTAAACAGCCCAGTGGCGACATGACCGACCACCAACGGCCGTTGCGAAAGCGTGGTAAACGTCAGGCAGCGGCGATGGCGCATGTGCTTCAGCACTGGCAAGCGTTAGAAGGGGGGATTTACGTCAGTACAGCGGCTCGCACGCGGGAAACCTTCGATGAGATCGCAGGCCAACTGCCTGATCATACCCTGGTCAACCAGGTTCACTTCGATGAAGACCTTTATACGTTCGATGGTGGCGGGCTGCAGGCCTGGCTCGACTCGCTGCCGAATGAAGCCGAAAGAGTCCTGGTGATTGGGCATAACCCGGCGCTGCATGATCTGGCTCGTTGGCTCGAACAGGCAGCGCCGCATTCGCTGCCCACCGGGAGCGTGCTGCATTTCACGCTGTCCGGCTCTTCCTGGGAAAGCGTGAGGCAGGGCGGAGCCAAACTGGCAGGGTACCTGACCCCGGAAACGGCCAGCTATCCTCTTTTTCAGCGCCTTGCCCCCCAATCACCCAAACGCAATAACGACACCGCCCGCCGTATTCGTGACATGCTGGAGCACCAGTATCAGATGATCCGTGCCTTGGAAGCTGGTGTTATCGCAGGCGTTGACCCTGAGTTCTTGCACCAGTACCGGGTCAATCTGCGTCGTAGCCGGGCAGTGGGTGAATCCGTGCACGCCATTACTCGAGTGCCTGGCCTGAAAAAGATGCTTAAGCGGCTCAAGCAACGAGCCCAGGCTACCAGTGACCTGCGTGATATTGATGTGTTTCTGGAGGATATGGCCAAGACGCCCCCGCCGCTCACTTCTGGTAGTTGCCAGGGATTGATGCAGAGGCTCCAGGCTTGTCAGCGGGAACGCCACCAGGCGCTGTGTCAGCAGTTAAATGCACCGGCGTATGCTGAGGAGATGCAGGCATGGCAGCACTTTATCGCTTCCGATGACGTTGGGAAGGCGCTTTCGAAACTCACGCCAAAGCGTATCTGTAAGGTACTGAATGAGCGTATCGCACGCCACGATGAAGACTTGGCGGCACTCTCGTTGGATAGTCATGACGCCGAGTTCCATGAACTGCGTAAGGGCGTGAAGCGGATTCGCTACCTGGCTGATCTGAATCCAGAGACCCCTGAACCGTTTCTGTCCCAATTGAAGCACCGCCAACGCCTACTCGGGGAGTATCAAGACCTGTGTTCCCGTCAGGCCTGGCTGGATGCCTTCGGCGCAAGCCCCGATAACGACCCGCAGCCACAGCAGGAGTGTCTCGAGTGGCGCGATTCGTTAGAGAAGCCGAAGCTTATGCTGCGCAAAGAAGTGTTGGCGTTGGAACCTCTGGCCAACGTGTCCCCGTAACAACGTAATCAGGTAGCCTTGCCGCCAATCGTTACGCAATATATGATTTGTATATGTTCCATATTCGTTTCATATATTGGGTGGTGTGATGGGTATCGTTAAGATCAATGACCAGTTGCATGAGGATATTCGCAAGGCAAGCACCGTCATGGTGCGCTCAATCAATGCCCAGGCAGAGTACTGGATAAAGGTGGGCATGCTGGCTGAGGCCAACCCGGGAATGACCTTCTCTGACATCATGCGTGAGCAAATGAAACAAGCCGACGTTGAAGTAAGGAAGGTGGTCGGTGAGTGAGCTGACGCTGAAAAGCGAACAGGAGTTGCGTTTGATGCGGGAAGCCGGACGGCTACTCGGATTGGTGTTCAGTCATCTCGACCAACGGATAGCGCCCGGCGTATCCACCATGGCTATTAACGATTGGGCCGAGTGCTATATCGTCGATCAATTGAAGGCACGCCCGGCCAGTAAGGGGCAATACGATTACCAGTACGTATTGAATGCTTCAGTCAATCACGTGGTGTGCCATGGCATTCCATCCGAGAAGCAAATACTCAAAACAGGCGATATCGTCAATGTCGACATTACCCTGGAGAAAGACGGCTTTATTGCTGACTCCAGCAAGATGTATCTGATCGGCGATGTGACTCCCTATGCCAAGCGACTGGTCGATAAAACCTACGAGGCCATGTGGCAAGGAATACACGCGGTCAAGCCTGGTGCCACATTGGGTGATGTAGGCTACGCAATTCAGCAATATGCCGAAAAACACGGATACTCTGTCGTTCGTGAGTATTGCGGCCATGGCATTGGCCGGGAAATGCATGAAGAGCCGCAGGTGCTGCATTACGGCAAGAGAGGCAGAGGCCTGGCGTTGAAAGAAGGAATGGTGTTTACCATCGAGCCCATGATTAATCAGGGCAGGGCCAAAATAAAAACCAAGCGGGATGGCTGGACGGTGGTGACCAGTGACAAGAAATTGTCTGCTCAGTGGGAGCATACGGTAGCGGTCACATCCTCTGGTTTCGAAGTGCTAACACTGCGCGATAACGAGCGTCCCCCTACTGAGATTAATCAATAACGACCATTCCCCATCCTCTTTCGTTTAGGCGCCCGGTATGTTTAAGGACGTAGCCTGAAATCGATCTGGCGAAGCACATCAGGTGCGTTAAGCTGCAAGGGTGAGTGCTACATAGATAGGCATGCTTTCTCTTGCATGGAGTCTATGATTCATCTATTCCATATCGCTTAACAGCTAAATGAAAAGGATGTCTACGATGGCGAAAAAACCGACAGGTAACGGTAAAGGCAATACGCCAGCGGGTGAGTCACTCGCCACTGTTTCATGCGGCACCGAAAAATTGCTATTGGCAGCCTTAGAGCGGGGCGGCAGTTGCCTTGAAACCGGGCGCTTTCTGATTAGCTATCGTGAAGGGCGGGTAGAAGAGGGCATTAAGTCGCTAAAAGCCCAAAAATTTCGGATCGCAGATGCGCGNNCCGTTAGCCTGGAAGATGTCGGAGATGCTGAGGCAATGGTCTTTCCGGAGCTTGGAGTAGCGCTGGTAGGCGGCGATGCCCTACAGCAGCATGGCATGAGTGCGCTGGGTAAGGTAGCCGCGGATAGTCCCATCGAAATTATTGAACCAGAGTATTTCGCCTTTTCTGAAAATTCTGAATATCTACGTGGTTTTTTGCGGGCAGCCAGCACCATCGCTCGTGATCTTGGCGTTGAGCTGGATTTGGAAGAAGGCGAAGAGCACCTTGAGGAGGATGCCCTTCGGCCAACTTGGGGCCTAAAACGCTGTAAGGTGCCGCAAAGTAGCTGGAGTGGCGCGGGTATAAAAGTCGCCGTGCTGGATACCGGGATGGATCTTGGCCACCCGGATTTCGAGGGTAGGGAGTTCGTTACCCGCTCATTCGTCGGGGAGCCGGTGCAGGATATCAACGGGCACGGTACTCACTGTATCGGCACAGCCTGTGGCCCTCAGGCGCCCGGTGAAAACACACAGCGTTACGGGGTCGCGTATGAGGCGCAGGTCTTCGTCGGCAAGGTGCTGACCAACTCGGGCAGCAGTACCGGGGCGGGCGTGCTCGCTGGCCTGAACTGGGCCATCGCCAACCGGTGTGAAGTGATCTCAATGTCACTTGGCAGCCAGAGCCCGGTGCAGGCCGCCTACACCCATGCTGGTGCAGCGGCGCTGCGTAATGGGTGCCTCGTTATCGCTGCAGCGGGAAATTCTGCAACCAATACAGGGGCGCCTGCCAACTCACCTACCGTGATGTCGGTGGCGTCTCTCGATCCGAACCTGAAGCCTTCAAGCTTTTCCAATCATGGCAAGATCGAGATTGCCGCGCCTGGGCGCGATATCTTCTCCTCATGGCCCCGGCCCACTCGCCATAAGACGATCAGTGGCACCAGCATGGCGGCGCCACACGTGGCAGGCTGCGCGGCACTGTGGGCACAGTCTGATGCCTCATTACGGGGAAGGAAACTGTGGGAGCAGCTAGTGGCTTCGGTGCAAGAGCTGCCGTTGCCTGAATCCGGCGTGGGAGCAGGGTTGGTGCAGGCGCCCTAATGTTAGACGACGCGCTGGGCGGGCGTTCCTTTCTGGCCGCTCAGTGCTCTTACTATGGAGATATGCCAGATGCCAACGGTAGCGCTATGGTTGATCACTATTTCCAGCGATCAACCGATAAATGAAATGGCCACGCGCCTCAGCGCTGAAGGATTAACCATCCAGGAGGTGCTGGAGGAGATCGGTTGCATTACCGGCTCGGCAGACGATGCCACGGCGGAACGGCTGAAAAAGATCAAAGGCGTAGTGGATATAGCGCCTGATATGCAGATCGATATGGGGCCACCGGGCTCTGAAGAGACTTGGTAAGCTCGGTAAATATTTCACTGGGAGAAACGACATGACGACCCCTGCAAAGAACACTGTTTGTCTTTGGTACGATGGTAGCGCAGGAGAGGCAGCACGTTTTTACGCTGATACCTTTCCTGATTCGTTTGTCAGGGCGGTTCATCACGCACCGGGAGACTTTCCATCGGGTAAGCAAGGGGATGTACTGACCGTAGAGTTTACCGTGATGGGTATTCCGTGCCTTGGGCTCAACGGCGGGCCTGCGTTTAAGCACAATGAGTCTTTCTCTTTTCAGATCTCAACGAATGACCAAGCCGAAACGGATCGCTATTGGAATGCTATTGTTAGTAATGGTGGCGAGGAAAGTGCCTGTGGTTGGTGCAAGGATAAATGGGGGACATCTTGGCAGATAACGCCTGCCGTGCTGATTAACGCCGTCACTCATCCCGACCCTGCCGCCGCTAAGCGCGCATTTGACGCAATGATGCAGATGAGGAAAATCAACATCGCGGAAATAGAGGCGGCGCTTCACGGTTGAGATAGGGTGGATTAGCTCTTGTTTAAGTTAAGGATATTTCGTACAGCGGTTTAACTCGGGCATTATGAGTCTTAAAACTCAATATGTTACAATATGTAATTGCCCATTAGCCACGTCAGAAGATCCTGATCTCACCGGTGTTTCCCGGTAGGTGGTGGGTGGTGTAAAACTATCCAGTTCCGGAAATAGGTGATGATGAGAAAGCATGCGTCAATCCCCGCCGAATGGTGGGCCGATTTTCTTCTGAATCAATACTCGCGGTCACGCCGACTTGGCTACTTGTTGTCTGGCGTAGTGTTAGTGTTGTTACCCGTTTTCACCATTTTGGATGCAACTCTGGTCAGCTACTCTAACGGGGAGTTGATATGGAAACATATTCTCCTCCGCCTGCCCGCCGCTATTCTGGCGACTACTTTTTTGCTGCTCCATCATAAGAAATCTCCAGACTTTTGGGCTTATCCGCTATTGCTGACGCTGAATCTTTCAATAGTGGGAATGATGGCAGCCATGTTCGTATTGCACTATTCGGAGCAGGGTGGACATCTTCTCTACATCACTCAGGGGCTAACCTTGGCCATCATTGCTGTGGCTACAGCGACCGTCTACGGTGTTAGAGATTTGGTTTTGATATACGGCTTGCCATTTATGGCAGTAATCGCTTTTATTGTTTTTTCAGGCAGCCCTGTTCCAGATAACCCCATTCATTTGATCTTCATTCCCGCAGCGATGGGCATAGGCTTAGTCATTGCCACTATGCTTTACCAGGAACACCGGCGCACTTTTATTGCCAGCCAGCAACTTGAACATAGTGCTTTGACCGACGCGCTGACCGGCTTGCCCAACCGGCGCTCGATGCAAACACACTTGCAGGCAGAGTGGAGCCGCGCTAAACGCGACGAACAGTGTTTTGCTGTATTGATGGCCGACTTGGATCATTTCAAGGCTGTTAATGACCAGCATGGCCATGAGGTTGGTGACGAGGTGCTCACCATTCTTGCTAGCCGGTTCACCACGACTCTTCGCGGTGGAGATCGGGTTGCCCGCTGGGGCGGAGAGGAATTTTTGCTACTGATTCCAAATGCCACCGTGGAGAGCGCTATGGCTGTCGCCGAAAAGGTACGGCGAGTAGTCGCTGAACCGACTTTTGCCACCTCAGCAGGCCACTTGGCGGTTACATTGAGCCTGGGTGTGGCTCTTCACCGCCAGACTGAGAGCATTGACGAAGTGATCAGCCGCGCCGACAAGGCGCTTTACCGTGCCAAGCTAGAAGGGCGCAACCGCGCGGTACTGGCAGATCGTTGATGGCATGCCAGGTTTTTCAGATACCGAGACAGCATTGATTTATCTTACCCTTCCGCTTGCGGTTTTTTATTATCGCCGCGATGGTAAAGTATTTTTCACTGACTAAAGCCTACTTAAAGGAAGAACCATGCTGCTGACTCTTATCATCATTGTGGCGATCATCGCCGTTATTGCCTTTTACGTCATAGGTGTCTACAACCGGCTTGTGTCGTTGAAAAATCGGTTTGAGAACGCCTTTGCACAAATTGAAGTGCAACTCAAGCGTCGGCATGACCTGATTCCTAACCTCGTCGAAACTGCAAAAGGGTATCTGAGCCATGAGCGGGAGACGTTGCAGTCAGTCATCGAAGCACGTAATACAGCCGCCGATGGGCTAAAAGCGGCCGCGGCAAACCCAGGTAGCGCCAAAGCCATGGCAGACCTGGGCGGCGCAGAGGGAGCGCTGACACAGGCGATGGGGCGGCTCAATGTGGTCATGGAAGCCTACCCGGATTTAAAAGCCTCGCAGAACATGCAGCAATTGTCAGAAGAGCTAACCAGCACTGAAAACAAGGTGGCCTTTGCACGGCAGTCCTTTAATGACGCGGTGATGCACTACAACACTTATCGGCAGAGCTTCCCGCCGGTGGCAGTGGCTGGCATGTTCGGCCATGGGCAGGATGCCTCGTTGTTAGAGTTTGAAGACAGCGCCCAGATTCAAGCGGCGCCGAAGGTGTCGTTCTAATTTCAGGGAAAACGCGACATGGATTTTTTTACCGCGCAGGATAACGCTCGTCGTAAAACCGGGCGTCTGGTTGTTTTGATGGTACTGGCAGTACTCGCCCTGATTGCTGTTACCACGTTGGCAATTACCATCGCGCTGCATTTAATGGGGGAGCAATCCGCTTCACAAACCAATCTTTCTGCTCAGGGAATGTGGTCGGCACTCTCGATTGAACTTGTCATTGGCGTTGCTATTGCAGTGTTGGCCGTCGTGGTGCTGGGTGGTCTATTCAAACGCAGTCAGCTAAGGCGTGGTGGCCGGGTAGTGGCCGAAGCCCTTGGTGGGCGCGAGATCAATCTTAATACTCGCGATGCTGATGAGCGACGCATTCTCAATGTGGTTGAAGAGATGGCGATTGCCTCTGGAACGACAGTGCCCTCGGTTTATGTGCTTGAGGAAGAGAGTATCAATGCCTTCGCCGCCGGTTATCAAACCAATGATGCAGTGATCGGGATTACCCGTGGCACGATCCGTAACCTGACGCGGGATGAGCTGCAGGGCGTTGTAGCTCATGAGTTTAGCCATATTCTGCATGGTGACATGCGGTTGAATATGCGCCTGATCAGCATCCTCCATGGCATCCTAATCATTGGCTTATTGGGCGGTACACTGCTGCGTAGTATGCGTTTTCGAAGGGTGGGCGGTGGAAAACGCGACAACTCAGGCGCTGTCGTTTTAGCACTGGGGGCGGTGCTAATGCTGATCGGCTACGCGGGTACCTTTTTTGGCAATTTGATCAAATCGGCAGTCAGTCGGCAGCGTGAATATCTGGCAGATGCCTCTGCGGTGCAGTTTACCCGCAACCCTAAGGGGATTGGTAATGCGCTGGTTAAAATCGGCTCGCATACCCAGGGTTCTCACCTGCAAGCGACGCAGGCGGCGGAATTCAGCCACCTGTTCTTCGGTCAAGGCGTGCGGCAGGGCTTTAGCCAAATGATGGCCACCCATCCGCCACTTAAAGATCGTATCACGCGGGTCATGCCGGACTGGAATGGCCGCTTCGAAGCCACTGTCAGTGGCCATCAGAACTGGCCCACCCAGCAAACCGAGAATGACGCTCCCGAACGAGAAAGCAAATATGAGCGGTCTGAGGCGGGGCCCATATCCAGACCAGGAACAGGGACGGGGGCAATGGCCGCTGTGTTAACCGGCGCCTCTGCTCAGACTGCCATTAACACCATGGGCCAGCCTGACCGGCGCCACCTTACCCAAGCTAGAGCGACACTAGAGGCGCTGCCTGAGCGGATTAAAACCGCCGCCCATGAGCCCTATGCCGCTCGTGCTTTGATTTATTCACTACTGCTCAGCCAGGATAAGATAATGCGTAAGCATCAGCTCAAGGCGTTGCATCAAGTTGCACGGCCAGATGTTTACCGAGCGCTGATGGATTATGGCCCGGAAATGTTGAGGCTGGATGTACAGTTACGCTTGCCACTGATTGAACTGGTGCTGCCAGCGTTGCGGACGCTCTCAATGGAGCAGGCCCAGCACTTTCGCCTCTGTATGGAACGGCTGATAGAGGCGGATGGTGATGTCAGTCTGTTTGAGTGGACGCTATATCAGCTATTACTGAGTAACTTAGGCCAGCAAGGTAGTGGGCTCTCTAACCTCAAGTTAAACGATCTGCAGCGGGAGTGTCAGCTGCTACTCACGGTGCTTGCCACCGCCGGGCAAGATGACCCTGATGAGATAAGCGCGGCGCTCAACGCTGCTGAGAGTGAGTTGCCGTTCTCATTGAGGGCCACTGACGATATAAGTGATATGCGTGCGCTCAGCCTGGCCGTTGAGCGTTTGCGGCGCTTAAAGCCTCTGCAAAAGCCCGCGCTGTTGCAAGCGATGGCGCGCTGTATTGAGCACAGCGGACGTATTTTGCCTGCCGAAGCCGAGCTGTTCCGTGCTATGGCCGATATTCTCGATTGCCCCATGCCGCCACTGTTATCAGATGAGGCATAGGCAACCATTCGTGATACGGAGGAACCGCAACCATGGATGAAACGGAATCTTTAAATCGAGCCATCCATGAGGAGGTAGCGCTATTTCCATATGATACGGCTTGGCCAGCTCTATTTGAGAAGGAGCGAAACAGGCTTCTAGGATTATTTTCAGATGAATTTCTAGCCATTGAGCACATCGGAAGTACCGCTGTTTATGGTCTCTCGGCCAAGCCAATCATCGATATCCTGGCAGGCGTAGAGTCAATGCACCAGGCTGATGACTTGCTGGAGCCGTTGTGCCAAGCAAAATATGCTACATCAATGGAATACAACGCTTCGCTAATCGAGCGTCGTTGGCTCATGCGGTGGGCAGAGGGGCGCAGGACTCATCACCTACATCTTATGGTGTATGGCAGCCAAGAGTGGAATCGGCGTCTGGCTTTTCGCAATTACCTTCGTGAGAGCTCTACGCTAGCGCAGCAGTATGAAGTGAAAAAGCAGCAGTGGGCGGAGGAGTTTACGTTAGATAGAGAAGCCTATACGGCAGCGAAGGGGAATTTTATTCAACAAACATTGAAAAGTGCCTCACAACCTAGTTAACAAAATAATTGTCTTTCGTGGCGATATTACTTAGCTTCTTTATTGGCAGGATATGCTCGTTTGTGTATTGAACTCTAGCTCGTGTTAAGTAGGTTCGCTGCTCAGGAAACTATTTCCGTCTACCTATGGGGAGGTGATGATGCCGGCCTATGCAGTTGCTCTTATCCGCGAAACCCGATTCAATCCTGAAATTAAACAATATTTAGAAGGCATTGATGCAACGCTCGCGCCATTCTCGGGCAAATACCTCGTGCATGGTGGGCCATACATGCCGCTTGAGGGGGCATGGGCAGGCGATATGGTGGTGATTGAGTTTCCTTCCATGGAGCAAGCGCAAGGTTGGTATGACTCGGCTGCTTATAAAGCGATCCGCCCATTTCGTACCCGACATACAGAGGGCGATGTGCTATTAGTTCAAGGCGTACCAGAAGGGCATAAAGGAGCGGATATCCTTGGGTAGCGATAGCCGCTCCTTATGCTCCAGTGTGTTTACGATAAAAGTACATCTACTGAAATTTAGGCCGGTTGAGGTGAGGGAGCGCTTTCCAACGCTTCCTGCAACTCTTCAACAAGCGTTTCGACTTTCTTTATCGCGTCAGCAACTGATTTGGCCAATATCTCGCCGCCCACTTCCTGTCCTTCGATCGCGATGTAATGAACGCGAGTGATGCCGATAAATGCCAGTGCTGTGGCCAAGTGTGGCTCAAGGTGGTTCATATGGGCCATTGCTTCACCTGGCGCCATATTTACGCCGCCTCTAGCGGTGAGCACAACGGCATGCCTTTTTCGGTCTGTGAGCTTGGGTATGTAGGGGTCTATCGGGTTGGTATCATCGAACTCTACCGTTCGACCGGGCCGTACTACTTGGTCGACCCACGCCTTGAGGGCGGCAGGCATACCGAAGTTGTAAAGCGGCGTTCCGATTACCACAATATCAGCAGCAATTAACTCATCAATCAGTTGGTCGCTCTCTGTCAGCGCGTTCTTCATCCAGTTTTCTCGTCGCTCTTCTGGGGCGAAGGCAGAGGCAATCCAGTCGTGGCTGATAATCGACGGCGGGTTTTGACCTATATCGCGATAGGTAACCGTGTCTTGCGGTCGGCCTGATTGCCACTGGCTGACAAACTGATAAGTCAAATGGCGGCTATGCGAACCATGGTTATCTGTGCCAGCAATGCCGGGGCGGGCGCTAGCGTCTATAAGTAGAATGTGTGTCATGGTGGCCTCCTAATCTGAGTTGAACTCATCTATGATTAACAACAGGCTTAGCTTAGGCTGTGCCTTTCAGCCTGAACAAACGATCTTTTCTTGCAGCTATAGATGAGTGAAACTCATTCATGAGCCATCGCCGATTACCCTCTCTTTCGTCACTTCGTGCTTTTGAAGCGGCTGCCCGCCATGAAAGCGCTAAGCAGGCCGCACAAGAGCTGTCGGTGACTGCCACTGCCATTAGCCACCAAGTCCGAGGACTCGAAGAGGCACTGGGCGTTTCGCTGTTTTTGCGTAAACCCCGTCAATTGGAGCTGACACCTCAGGGCCGGGAGCTGCAGCAAGTGTTGGAAACAGCCTTTGATAGCATCAGCAGTGTCGTCGAGCGGCTAAGCGCTGTACCTGTTCGCCAAACCGTTACGCTCTCTACAACGCCAGCGGTTGCGGTGCGCTGGTTGCTGCCCTGGGTGTGTATGCTGCGTGACTCCCATCCAGATATTGATCTGCGTATTCATGCTTCGCATGAGTCGGTTCCGCTGGATGGGGTAACGGCAGACATTGCCATTCGCTATGGCGATGGCCGTTGGCCAGGGTTGGTCGCCGAGAAGCTGTTTGATAACACCTTTATCCCGACCTGTAGCCCACGCCTGGGTCTACACGAGGTAGAACAGCTACCGTTGCATCCATTGATTCACTTCAGCAGTCAGGGGGCCATATCATCACCACTGGATTGGGCGACGTGGCAGAAAGAGGCAAAGGTGCCTGGGCTGGACGTGAGTGCCGGGCTGGTCTTTTCTGATGAGACCCACGCTATCTCGGCTGCCGTTGGGGAGCAGGGTGTAGCGCTGATGAGCCGACAGTTGATTCAGGATGAGTTGGAAGAAGGGCGCTTGGTACAGCCCTTTGGCCCGGAATTCGAGGGCAAACCGTTCTTTCTGGTCTATCCAGAAAGCCGACGGCATGACCCAACCATTCAAGCGATCAGTGATTGGGTGTTGGCGGTGCCGGGTGGGTTGTGTACGTTGATGAATTGATAGTGGAGAACTTTTATACCGTTATCTTATAGGCAAGCTACCCATCCACCTTGCTGACTTGGTTAACAGGCCACGCTGCTGGATGACCTTCGAAGCTTCGCTGTTGTTCAAGGAGCTTCTAAAGTGAAGCTCCGAGCTGATGCTCGTCCTACTGCAGGTGAGAAATGCTGTTTCCCTGAGTTCAACTCATAGTATTTAAGAGCCGTCGCTCTGGCAGTCAAGGAACGAAACGATGGAAGTAATTATTAATACTATAATATCCGAGTTTTCGGATTTTAATGACCTGAGTGAATTCATTATTGTTGTGATTCGCTTGCTGTTGGCGGCTGTACTAGGCGGTCTATTGGGGCTCGAGCGAGAACAGAGAGGCAAGGCCGCTGGAATACGCACCCATATGCTGGTTTGTATGGGGGCGGCTTTGTTTATATTTATACCTCAGCAAACGGGTATCTCTGATGCGGAAATGAGCCGGGTCATCCAAGGCGTTATTGCTGGCATCGGTTTTCTTTGTGCTGGCACCATCATCACCCGAAAAGATGAAAAAGGTACGTCAGGGCTTACCACGGCGGCAGGGGTTTGGTTGACGGCGGCAATTGGCATAGCCGTAGGCCTAGGACGCGAGCAGACGGCGGTTTTGTGTACGCTGCTGGCCTGGGTAGTCCTCTATGTAGTGCCTTTCTTTTCCGGTTCAATCAGCAAGAAAAAGTCTTCGTCCTTGGGCGATGACGAAGATAATACCGATATTTGATGGCAGCCGAATGCAAAAACTAGAGGGCGTGAATGAACAGAGAGTTAAATCCTCTGGTAAGGCCTCGCCTTTTTATAATCAGGGAACTACACCCAGACGGTATAATTATTATTTGTTGGAAGCCTTCTGTCTTCCACTGGGGCTTTTCCTTCTCGCATAGCTCTTTCTCGGCTTACCCGTGCGTTTCGCCGGGCCACCGGCCTCACCCTGGGCGGTTTGCAGGCTCTGCCTAAGCTTTTCTGCATTGCTGTGGGTGAGTAATCCGCGCAGGTCATCCAGCAGCGCCTGCTGAAACGCGCCAGGGTCGTCCTGCTGTTCGGAAATCGCCCGTAGCCGCTGCTCCCATAGCGCGGTGCGCTCAGGTGTGCTTACGGCACTGGGCAGGGCGGCGATTAGGGCAGTGCCAAGCTTGGTGGCGCGCAGGGCTTTGTGCTGGCGTACCAGGTAGCCGCGCTGTACCAGGGTTTCGATAATGCCCGCCCGGGTGGCTTCGGTGCCCAGGCCATCGGTGTCGCGTAGAGTTCGGCGAACATTGGGATCATCCACATAACGTCCAATGTTCATCATTGCCTTGATCAGGCTGGCATCGGTGAACGGTTCCGGCGGGCGGGTTTCCTTCTCCTCAACGCCTGCGCCCAGCGCCTGGCAGGGCTCGCCTTGGGTGAGTGGTGGCAGCGGTGGTGTTTCATCCCGAGTAGTGAATAGCGGTTTCCAGCCGGGGTCGAGAATGCTTTGCCCGCGGGCGCGGAAGGCTTCATTGAGCAGGGTAAATTCGGCTTTGACTTCGAAGGTGCGCAGCGGTCGGTAGAACTGCGCCATCACGTTGCGCACGATCAACCGAAACACATGGCCTTCGGTAGCGGAGAGCTGGCTGAAATCCGCGGGTTTTCCGGTCGGTGCGATCGCGTGGTGGGCACCGACCTGCTTATCGTTCCACGCCTTGGAGCGTAGGGTAAAGTCTGCTCCATTCAGCCACTGCTGAAGCGCATCATCGTTTTGGCAAGCACTGGTCAGGCTGCGCTGGGCAAGCTGAAGATGCTCCTCGGGTAGGTAGCGGCAATCAGAGCGCGGGTAGGTGATCAGCTTGTGGCGCTCATAAAGCCGCTGACAAATATCCAGCACCATCTGCGCGGAAAGCCCGTGACGGCGGGCGGCATCCACTTGCAAGGCAGAGAGCGAGTAGGGCAGAGGCGGTGCTTGACGTTTCTCCTGCTGGTCGAGCTTGGTGAGTTGCCCTGATGCGCCGGGTAACTGAGCCGCCAGGGCATCGGCGTGCCTGCGGTCAATCAAGCGGCCTTGATCATCGAGGGGGTGGTGTTCTTTGGGCGCCCACCAGGCGCGCAGTTGACCCTGGGCAACCTTGAGATCCACCCATAGCGGATAAAACGGATGGGGCACAAAGTCACGGATGGCGTTATCACGGCGCACGATTAATCCCAGTACCGGGGTTTGCACACGGCCGACAGAAAGCACACCGTCGTGCCCCGCTTGTCGGCCGGTGAGTGTCCAGGCGCGGGTTAGGTTAATGCCATACAGCCAGTCGGCGCGAGAGCGGGCCTGGGCTGCCTGAAACAGCGGCTGGTATTCGGCGTTGGAGCGCAACTTGGCAAGCGCCCGGCTCACTGCAGGTTTATTAAGGTCGCTGATCAGCAGCCGCTGTACCGGGCCGCGATACTTCATATATTCGATCACTTCCTGCACCAGCAGCTGACCTTCGCGGTCAGGGTCACCCGCGTGAACCACATCCGTTGCTTGTTTGATCAGCTTGCGGATCACCGCGAGCTGCCCACGCGCCTTGGGGCGTGGCATGAGTTTCCACTGCTGCGGCACAATAGGGAGCCGATCCAGCCGCCACTGTTTGTCAGCGGGGTCATAGGCTTCCGGTGGCGCTTGTTCTAATAAGTGCCCTAGGCACCAAGTGACCGTGGTGTCGCCACATAGCACCGCGCCCTCCTGGCGTTTGCTAGTGCCCGGTAACGCCTCGGCAATGGCTTGGGCGAGGCTGGGTTTTTCGGCAATTATCAGGCGCATAGCAGCGAAGCCTTCATCGTATCCTTTGATGGCGCCTATGGTAGCAGACCCATTGATCTATATAGAGCAAGGAGTCGTAGGGGGATGTATAGTGATGCCAACTATTTCCAAAATATTTTTATTGTATATATTTTGTATAAATAATTCGGCTTAGTTAAGTGGTGAGTTGAGTAACCAGGAGAGACAGCAAATGCGTGATCGCGGCAGAACACGGCGTTTAATGGGATTGGGTGCACGCACCGGTGGGGCGTTGCTTAAAACTCGCTTAGGCGGCCATGCGGATTGGCGTGCCTTGGGTGAAGCGCTGTTTGAGGGGCTTTCAGAGCTTAAAGGCCCAGCTATGAAGCTTGCCCAAATTATGTCCCAGTGGGACGACCTGTTGCCTCCCGATCTCGCCGAGGAGCTTGGCCGCCTGCAGCGTCAGGCCGCACCGATGCCCTGGCCACGTATTCATGAAGCGCTGGTTCAGCAGTACGGCGACATTGACCACTATTTCAGCGAAGTCGAGGAGCGCCCCTTTGCCAGCGCCTCTATGGGGCAGGTTCACCGCGCGACCACCCATGAGGGAGAAACGGTCGTGCTCAAGGTGCAGTACCCCGGCCTTGCTGAGGTTTTGGAGAGCGATTTAATCCAGGTGCGACGCATTATGCGTTTAGGCCGCTGGTTTAAAGTGCCCCAGGCGCGCTTGGACGCGCTGTTTGAAGAGCTCGCCGAAAGCCTGCGTGGGGAACTGGATTATCACGCCGAAGCTGCTGCGTTGGCCCGTTACCGTGAGCGCTATAAGGATGATCCACGGCTAATGATTCCCGAGCCTTTGCCAGCGCTCTCCGGCCCCCATGTCCTGGTGATGCGCTACGTGGAAGGAACGCCATTGCGCGAATTAGCCGAGGCAGATGACGCGACGCGCCAGGGCATTGCCAAGACATTAGCGGACTGGATTACCCAAGAGCTGTTTGCCTACGGCGAACTACACGCCGACCCCCACGCGGGTAATTTCGCCGCCGATGCCCAAGGGCGACTGGTGATTTACGATTTGGGCGCGGTAATTGCGGTCCCCGATGCGCGCATAAGGGCGATGATGCAACTGTTGGATGCCACCTTGAAGCATGACCCCATGGGGATGGACGAAGCCTTGATGCAAATGGGTGGCCGCCTGGGGCAGGGCGCACCGTTGGCGCTCTATCGTGAATCCGCTGAATGTATCGCGCCACTGTTTGAGCCAGGCGAGCAGGATTTCAGCGATGTGCGGGTGCACCGTCGTCTGCGCGAGCTAACCCCTAAAGTGTGGGCGGCGATGGATCGCCTACAGCCTCCTGCAGAAACGCTGCTGCTTTCCCGGGCGCTGAACGGCCACTATTGGAATTTAGTGCGTTTGGGCGCGCGACTGAATATGCACGAGCGCACGCTTCCGCTATTACAACGAGCCTATTAATGATCAACCGATTGCCACTGCGACCATGTCGGCCTTCATGCTAAACTATGCCGCTTTTAAACAGGTCATTGTTTAATTCGATATCGTTGAACACGACATCGTTTAACAAGCCATCCTGTCACAACATGGAGACGGCAATGCTGGCGGTATGGGTCGATCAGCTGCTGGGATTCGCCTCCGGGGCACTCTCGGCAATCAGGCAACAAGAACACTATCCGGATTTTATGACCTGGGTGCGCGCCAAAGGCGCGGATTCATTTGAAGGCGATGTGGCCATGGCCCAAGCGCTGGCGCCAGTGCTGTGGTCGCAAACACCACTAGAGCGGCTCGACTTCGCCTGTGAGCCCCTCGCCACGCCAGGGCGTAATGAACCCTGCTGGTGCGACTCAGGGCGCAAATTCAAGCAGTGTTGCTATCAGGTTGAGTTCCCTACCGAGANNATGATGTGGATGCTCTCGCTGCGCGAATGGAAGGGCGCGACCCTGAAAGCCGCGTTGGATAGCCAACAGGCTCCGGCTCAAGCGCTACTGGAAGCCGGGTTGATTGCTGCTGAAAGCGGCCAGACGGGCCGCGCTATGCAAATCCTTGAATCACTCTTCGATGGTAGTGACTGGTCACGGCTGCCTGAGCAGGCCGAGCCTGCCTTTGAAATCCTACTGGATATTTATCAAGAGCGCGGCTTTAGCCGTAAACGTGCTGACCTGCTTGATGATGTGATGGAGAGGGGGCCGCTGTTTTTGCGCGGCGTGGCTCTTGAGCGTTTATGTCTGATGCACTTGGATAACGATGACCTGGATAGTGCCCGCGGTGCCTTTGTGAAGGCTCAGCAGGCGCTACCCGATTCGCCTACCTTGGCCTACATCGAAGCCATGCTGTTACTGCATGAAGGGCACGAACAGGAAGCCAAAGAGCGCGCCAATTTCTGGTATCGTCGCCTGGTTCGCCAGGGTGACCTGGATGAAGATCAGCTGGATTTTTTAGCCGCGTTGGCGGATAACCCCGGTGCGACGCTTGCCGATCAGTTGCTTAGTGCGGAAGAGGATCTGGCAACGCCGCTGGTAGCGCTTCAGGCATTGCTGGCTGCGCTGCCCATTGCCCCCAAAATCGATGTGAGCGCTGACCCTGAAAGTGGGCGATTGCTATATAACACCAGTGCTCGTGAAGAGACCTTGTTTGCCGCTTGGCATGAGCAGTTTCAGGTGTTGGTTGATGAAGACGTAGCGTTGGGCTTCCGCGATGATCCCTGGGGCAACGCCATTGAGTGGATGTCGGCACTCTGTGCACATCCTGAGTGGCTGGACGCCCCACAGGTAGTGCAGGACTTAACGTTGGCGCTCACAAGCCGCTTTGGCAGCCTGCCGTGGATGGCCCCAAGCCTACTGGAGCCACTGGCGCTTCGCCTCTCGCGCTGGTTGGAACAAGCCCGCGCTGAAGGCGACGGCAACTTGTGCTGGGACGATGCCAACAACGCCATGTTGCTACGCACAGGGCTAGCGCTGGTGGTCGGCATGGAGCGCGGCGCGCGTCAGCACTCCCGCGAGTTGGCCGAAGAGCTACTGCTGATCGACCAGGAAGATAGCTTAGGGCTGCGGGAGCTGGTACTTGACCAGTTGCTGCGCGATGATCGCAACGAGGAAGCGTTGGCACTTGCGGAAGAGAGTGACGACGACGGCTCGCTGGTACTGGGGCTTTTGATGGGTAAAGCCCTGGCACTCTATCGGTTAGAGCAGCGTGAGGCGGCAGAAGCGGCGCTAGGCGATGTGCTTGGCCATAACCGCTATGCGTTAGAGCTAATTTGCGCAGATAGTCCGCGGCCTTCCATGCCTCACCCCGATGGTCAGGTTGACCCCGGCTCCCGGGCGGAAGCGTGGCAGTACCGAACCTTGATGCGCGATCAGTGGCGGACTACGCCAGGGGCCTTGGACTGGCTCGAAACACACCGCTAGCCTAAACCGCCAAGCCTGTTTAAGCAGGCTTGGGGGTAGGCACTAGCTGCTTGTCTCGGCTGATCCAAATTGCCAAGATAATGGCGGGAAGGCCCAGTAACGTTGCGATGACAAAGAAGCTTGGGTAGCCCTGAGAGGTTACGACCAGCCCCCCAAAACCGCTCAAAAACTTTCCTGGCAGCGTCATTAGTGATGAGAACAGCGCGTACTGTGTGGCGGTATAGGCGCGGGATGTGAGGCTGGAGAGAAAGGCGATAAATACCGCGCTGGCTAAGCCGTTGGCGAGATTATCGCCGATAATCGTCACCACCAGCATGGGCAGCTGGTTACCCACCACGGCAAGCACGGCAAACAGCAGATTAGTCACCATCACCAACCCCGCGCCGAAGATCAGCAGCGGGCCAATGCCGTAGCGCGCCACGCATAGCCCGCCTAGAATCCCACCGGTAATGCTCATTGCAATGCCGAATATATTGGTCACGTTAGCGATCTCTGCCAGCGAAAAGCCCAGGTCGATATACAGTGGGTTGGCCATGGAGGCCATGGCCAAATCGCTGATTCTAAATACGGCAATAAACACCAAAATCCACAGCGCTTTCACTCCATAGCGGCGAAAAAAGTCGGTAAACGGACAGACGAGCGCACCAATGCTCCAGGCACCCAGGCGGCGTAACAGTTTGGGCTTACCGCGGCTGGCGCGAATAAACGCCCGTACCTTAGGCTCATGGATAAGTTGAATAGAGAGCGAGGCGCGCTTAGGTTCAGGGCGCAGCAGCACGGTGAGCACGCCAATGCCCATTAGTGCCGCCATGCTCAGGTAGGCCACATCCCAAGAGGCAGACGCCGCGATGTACAGCGCGCCAGCACCGGCGGCAAGTAAGCCACCGCGATAGCCAATAATATAGGTCGAGGCCATAGCGGCTTGAACATCGTCATCGGCGGACTCAATGCGATAGGCATCGATAGCGATATCCTGCGTCGCTGAGCCAAACGCTACTAGCAGTGCAAAGAGGGCTACCCAGCTGAGATTACCCACCGGGCTCAAACCGGCCAGCCCCACTAACCCCGCAACGATCAGCCCCTGGGCTAACAGCATCCAGCCGCGGCGCTGGCCGAAGGCGCGGGTCAAAATCGGGAGCGCTAACCGATCTACCACCGGTGCCCAGAAAAACTTGATCGAGTAGAGCATGCCAATCCAGGCAAAAAAGCCAATGGCCGCTACCTCCACGCCGTCGCTACGCAGCCAGGCGGAGAGCGTTGAAAACACTAATAAAAAGGGCAAGCCTGCAGAAAACCCCAAAAACAGCATGGTAATAACGGGTGCACGACAATAAATCGCCAGCGCGGCAAGCCAACTGCGCTGGGGGGTGGGGTTTAACATTAAACGCTACTCCTGGTGGAAAGACGCTGGCAACGGCCAAGTGATAAACTGAAGCAGTGTTTCTATTCCAAAGTTCTATCACAAAACCGACAGCTTACCGGAGAGGAGTTTTCCATGTCGATTACGGCGCATCAGGTAGTTACCTTGCACTATGTCCTCAGCGACGTGCTCAACGATGGCAGCAAGCAGGTATTGGATGACTCCCAAGCGCGCAATAAGCCGTTAGAGTACTTGCATGGCCACGACAATATCGTGCCAGGGTTGGAGAGTGCGCTAGCAGGTCAAACCGTTGGCGCCGAACTCAGCGTTCAACTAATGCCTGCTGATGCCTACGGTGTGCGTAACGAAGATTTGGTTCAAGAAGTCAGCCGTGGCTCATTTGGTAACGCTGAGTTGGACCCGGGCAGCCGTTTTCAAACTGAGGGCGAAGCCGGGCCGCAAATTGTTACGGTACTGGAAGTCGATGGCGACCGCGTTACCGTCGATACCAATCACCCCCTGGCCGGGCGCACGCTGAACTATAAAGTAACCATTTTAGACGTACGCGAAGCTACCCGTGCAGAATTAGCCAAAGGCCATCCGTTACCGCCAGGTACCGAACACAGTAAAGTTGAAGACCGTAAGGTGCTGTAGCACCCAAAAATTGATCAGTATCAATTTCTTGTTTAACCGCTTACCCCCGCCGTCCGTAACTTGATCTAGGTCAGCATTCTTCTGCCGCTGAGTGGCTAGTATGAGCACATACATCACGGCGGGGGATTCACCATGTATTGGGATGACACAGTTATTTTCGGCTTAGTGACCGTCGCGTTAGTAATCGTTTTTATGCTGGGGTGGGTGGGCTTCGTGATTCGTGATCATCTACGTAAAGATGAGCGTAAGAAGTAGCTTTCACACCTCATGTAAACCTTGTCAGGGGAGGGGGTTTGCTAACGCAGTAAACCTCCTGTTGCCAGCCCACCATGGGCTGGCTTTTTTTTGCCTGAAATGTGCTGAAAAGTTGAAATCGCATAGCGGTGCGTTGATGAGCAATGCAAAGCGTGCTCTGGTAAAGTTCATTGAAGCAATGACTACACTAGGAAGCTTTGCCATGAACGCAGTTGCCTTACACCGCAGCCCGTGGGGTCGTGTACGTGATCGATTAGCGTGCGCGTTAATTGTCGTGGGCATAACACTTCCCGCGACTGCCTTTGCCCAGGCATTGAATATGATCAACGGCGATGTCACTCAAAAGGTTGCTTTAAGTGATTTACATGCCATGTCCGATACGACGTTTACACTCTATGACCCCTATCAAGGGCGCGATGTGGAGATGCAGGGCGTCGAGTTTCGCACCTTTCTGATTGAACAGTTTGGCGAAGTACCCCCCGCGCTTCATTTTACTGCCTGGGACGACTACGAGGTGACCTTAGAAGGGTGGGACGACCCTAACTGGTACCTGATTAGCTCTGAGGATGGCGATCCGCTCACCATCCGCACGCGAGGTCCTGTGCGGCTGGTAGAACGTGACTACAATAATCAGGGCAATGGTGATCGCGACGTAGAAAACCTGCGTGAGTTCAATGACTGGATCTGGATGATTCGTAGCATAGAGGCAAAGTGGTGACATCCAAAACCAGGCCTGTCGCGCAGCCAACAGTTCGTCCCCGGCCTTTAGCTCGCCAGCACCGCTATTTTACGTGGTTATCGTTGAGCTTGATGAGCTTTTTGGCACTTATGGTGCTGATTGTTTATGAATCACGCTGGGTATACCCCGAAATACAGGGTTATTTCAGCCAGACGGGGAGTCTTACAGGTCAGCAGCTTTCTACTCGGGCACGGGTCTACCTACAAAATGCCCAATCCGAGCTATTGAGTGACCAGGCAGAGCAAGATGCGCTGGATGCCGCCACCTTGGATATTGACCTGGCCTACGGCTTAACCGATGTGCACATTTATCGGCGTGAATATACCTGCGCTGAGCCTAGTTTGAAGGAGTTAGATCGGCTGGCGGCACTGTTCGTGACGCGGGGTATTGACCGTGTCGCTGCGGCGATGGCGTTGTTCGCACCGATTCAATGCTTAACCTATATTGAGATGAATCAGCTTGATCGCCGGGGCGCAGCGATTAACGACTTTTCCGAAAGCACCCGTCAGCATAGTCAGGTGCTGACTTACTCCAGTTTATTGATCTTTGTGATGGGATTGGCGTTTTGGTGGCTCCATGAGCGCCAGCTAAAACGCACAGATCGTGCCACCCAAGAGACCTTCGAGTGGATAAAGCGCGCCATGCGCGACCCGCTCACCGGGATCGGTAATCGCAGCGCTTTGCACCATGATGTGTTGGCGCAGCAGCATCAATCGTTGGGACTGATTCTGGTCGACATCGACTTTTTTAAACAGTACAACGATGCCTATGGGCATCCGCAAGGCGATACCCTTTTGCGCCAATTGGCCACATTGATTGGTGAAACTCTGAATGATGAAGCGCAGCTCTACCGCTTGGGAGGCGATGAGTTCGCGGCACTACTTCACTGCCCGAACACTGACACGCTGAAGCGTTACTGCCGCCAGTTAATTGAAGGGCTGCGGGAAGCTGGTTTTGCTCACCCCGCCCATCCGGATCAAAAAGGCGTGACGTTAAGCGTTGGTGGTAGCTGTTTTGTGGCCGATGAAGCAACGTTTCCCAACGCTTACGAAGCCGCTGACAAAGCACTCTACCGGGTAAAAGCGATGGGCCGTGACGGCTGGCAGGTTACTGAAGACGCATAACGTCTGCGTACATAGGGGCGAGTCTGCCCAACAGTTCATTACGCGCGCCAAGGGCAATACCCTGCGCCTGCATAGCCGCATCGAGATGTTCCACCAAGCGATTAAAATGCGCATCTGTTAGCCCCATATGTTGATGAGCACGACCCATCGGCGTGCCTTCATAGCGGCAGGGGCCATCGCTTACATCGCATAGCTGGCTGGCCAGGGATTCAGCAAATAAATCGATATTGGTGTTAGCAAAAAACACCACTACTTCGAGATCATCCGCAATTCGGTATAAGAGATTCTCGACCACCGTGTCGATAGTGCCCTGACCGCCAAGCCGTTCGTAAAGCGTTGTTGATTGAGTGGCTGACTGATGAGTGCAGCCTGCGAGCGTAATTGCGATTGTTGCAAAAATAACCGCTATTAAACCACGGTGTGTCCGATTGTATTTGTGTGGAAAGCTCATAGCGCCCCGCTTAGAAAGCTGCCTGAAGTGAAAGATAGCCGCCGCGTTGGGAAGGTAGGCCGGCAATGTCGCCTAAGTTCAACCACGCGCCCGTGAGTGATAAGTGCTTATTGAAGAAGTAGGCATTGTAGAGACTTTGCCAATCATCCTCTTTAGCTACGATTAGGTTATCGGGTTTCTGACGATACTCTGCACCGACAACCCATTGCGGGGTAATAAAAACGCCCACGCTCCCCTCGGCCATCCACGAGCGGCTTCTCTGCTCGCCGCCAAAGCCAAGCAGACCGCCCTGGTTGGCATTGGTATTGCGCAGGGTGGCGTTGAGTAGCACATTGCGCCCGGCAACAGCACTAAACAGCAGCTTGCTGGCGCTAAGATACACATCGGTACCGCTTGTTTTATCGGCACCGAGGGCGGTGGGAATGGTGCCATCAATCAGTTGTTTATGTTGCATCCCAACACTCCAAATGCCCCAAGGGTGATAGAGCACATCGCCGAGCAAGCGAACTTTAGCACCGTAAATATCCTGGCCTAGCTCGCCACCCAGGGTATCTAGGTCAAGCGTTTGACGCGCCACAGAGACTTCAATACGGTCATAAACATTCAGACTAGCGCCGGTCACCGTTAGCCGATAATCGTCCACCCAGGCGCGGGTAGCGGCAGCAGTGACGCCTATTTCCTGTTCGCTGGCGGTGCTGGTCAGCACTGCCCAAGGCGATAAACCTCCTCCCGCGGCCCCTTCAATGGCACTTACCCCACCGGTACCTACAATACGGCTACCGGCAGAGGAGGTTGCGGCCGCAAATGCTAAACAGACCGCTAAGCAGGGTGCAAGGTAGCCGGAAAGGGAGTGTCGAAAGGGGGCGGTGGGGGGCGAAAACATAGACTGAAATAACATCATGGCTTTTTCTGGAACGTCTTAAGTATGGAAGACATCGGGTGGGGCAATGACAGCGGCGTAAAATTATCCAGCCAAGCGGGAAGTTCATCCGCTTGCATAGGTTTAGCAATCCAATACCCCTGTAAATAGTCACAGTCAAGCTTGCTTAACAGCTCGGCGCTGGCGCGATTCTCAACGCCTTCGGCCACTAAGCGCAGTCCTAAACTGTGGCCCATTTCGATAGTTGAGCTGACAATGGTTAAGTCATCTTTTTGGGAGTCAATCGCCAGCACGAAAGACTTATCGATCTTGAGTTCATCCACGGGTAGACGTTTGATTTGCGCGAGGGAAGAGTAGCCAGTGCCGTAATCATCAATCGCAATACGCAGCCCTAGCTGGTTGAGCTCTATCAACGTGGCCATAGCGGCATCAACGTCCTGCATAACGGCACTTTCAGTGACTTCGATACTCAGGCGGGCAGGGGCAAGGCGATAGCGCTCAAGTAAGCTGGCTAAATAAGTGGCTAATTGGCGATCCATTACATCACTGGCGGAGAGATTAACCGCTACGGATAAATGATAACCACGTTGCTGCCAAGCATGCAGCTGAGCGCAGACATTGGCCAACATCCAGTGGCTAAGCATGCTGATACTCCCCGAGCGTTCGGCCAGGCTAATGAACTCATCGGGGGGGACAAAACCCAATGAGGGGTGGCGCCAGCGCATCAACGCTTCGCACTGATCGACACGACCGTTACGGGTGCCTACTTTGGGCTGGTAGGCCATCCACAGCTANNGCTCACCGTTACCCACCGCATCCTGTAGATCCCGAATCAAGGTGAGCTGGCGTAAATGGTGCTCATCCTGGCCCTCCAGGTAGCGCTGATGGTGGTGTCGGTGACGACGCGCCATATCCAATGCTATATCGGATCGCCGCATCAGCAGTTGTGGGCTGTCGCCATGGTCGGGGTAATTTGTTTCACCCGCTGAAAGTGAGGGTGTGATGGGTGATTGATCAAGATCGATAGGGTGATGCAGCCTAGTGAATAGTCGGGTACGCCAGGCAAAGTCGCTTCTTGACTGCTTGACGAGCAGCAGCAGCTCTTCACCATCAAGCCGGTAGGCTGTGCTCTCCGAGCCATCAAAGTGCTGCAAGCGCTTGGCCAGGGTAACCAGCACGTGATCCCCCAGCGCATAGCCGAAGGTGTCATTAATGTCGCGAAAGTTGTTAATTGCCAGGCGCAGAAGGGTAAACGGCTCACCGCGTTTGATCAAAAGGCTGATATCTTCCTGGGCGCTGATGCGATTGGGCAAGTCGGTAAGAAGGTCGTGGCGGGACTGGTGATGAAGCGTCGCCTCGCGCTGAGCGATGCCCTCCTGCATGGCGAGCAGTGTCGACGCCAAAAGACCCGTTTCACTTCGCTCAGTACCAATGGGTAGCTCGGTAAAACGCTCTCCGCGTCCAATGCGCTGAGCCGCCTTCGCCAGTTCCATTAGCGGTTTGCTCATGCTCCGCGCGCTCCACATGGCTATGAGTACGGTAAACAGCAGAATCAGAGCAATGATCCCCAGCAATTGCCACTGCAGCGAGCGGTAAGCGCCAAGCAACTCGTTGCGTGAGAGTTGTAACAGCGCATAGGCCTGGTTGACGTCATCGGAGTAGAGCTGAGTCGCGTAGGTCAGGTACTCGGCATCCGGCGTCATCTGACTGTGTAAGGCATATTCGCCTGCGATTAGCTCATCGTCACGCCCGCTCATTAACTCCTGGGCCAGTTGCTCGGGATGAGAGCTGGCAAGGTAGCTGATCTCGCCGTTATCGCGATAGTTAACTACGCTAATGTCCAACCCGGTTAATGCATTAATCTCTTCCGTTAACGCTTCATTGATTAAAAAACCCATACCCACCCAGCCAATCAGGTTTGGGGCACGCACGGGGAGCAGGGCAAACTCATACGGCANNCCTCAGCGATGACAACACTAACGGCTTCGCCCTCTTGACGGGCACGATCGAGCAGTTGCGGGAAAGGCATTGGGCTATTTTGCGCGTGATGGCTGCTGGCCAAAATACGCCCGTCCAGGCCACTTAGTAACACGATATCCGCCTTGACTCGATCACCATGGTTGGCCAATACGGAGTAGAGTGTTTCGGTGTCCTGAGTGGAAACGGCGCTTTTAAAACCGAAGTCATCGGCGAGGATGGCGACGTTATTAGCTAACTGCTCACCGCGGGCATCCAGCAACTGGTTAAGCACTTTGGCGCCTACTTCTAAGCGCTGTGAACCTTTAGCGATAACGTCATTTTGGGTCGCGCGGAGAAACGCCATCCCTGTGGCAAGTTGCGAGACAATCACCACTGTCAGTAGTACGAGCATCAGGTGCGTTCTAAAGCGCATAGCAACCTCACTAAGTGGCTGATCGCCATCTCTTTAACACTGATAGAGACTTAAGTGGCATCTTTAAATCGCTGCTGAAGGGGAGAGAGTGTTGGCGCAGGGGGTGGTAGCGCGTTGAGTTCTAATCTGACTTCCAATTGGTCGGTATCGGTAATGATGCCTTCCCACCAGACTTGCTGGCTGTCATCAAGACGCGGGTGCCAAACGCGCACACGATGCTCACCAGATGGCAGCGCCGGCAGCGTAAGTATGCCCTCGGCGTCCGTTGTCGCCGCGTAGGGGGCGTCACTGACAACAATAAAAGCCTGCATATGGTCGTGAATATTGCATCCTAAAACGACAATGCCGGCTTGATCTAAGTGCACCGGTGGCGGCGTTTCTTGCAGGTATAGATTTAAATCAAAGGTTTTGGCCGGTGAAAAAGAATACACATGATGACGGGTTGTATCTTGGTTGGGAAATGCCACATGGCTGCCGCTAGGAACGGTTAGTACTTTGGGGTGGAAGGTAGCATCACGTTGATAGATGTTCTCTTCTTGGGGGGGATTCGCCTCCGAAGTATAGTAAATCTCAACGACTGCGTTCTCAAGCGGCTGGCCATCAGAACTGCTTATAGTTATTTGCGCGGCGTTAGCGTTGGGGACAATTAGGATGATTACTGCCAGTGCCAATAGCGGGGCTGTGTATGCACTGATAAACCCTCTAAAAGGGCGACGTCGTAGTGTTGGCTTTGGCATAGAGGTCGGCATCCCGCATTAAGCTGGCAAAGTGTTAAGCCTAATAGTGGATGGATTATGCAAGAAAGTCATGCCTTTGGCTTAACGGTAAGCCAACATTTGCCAAAAAGAGTAAACAATAGGGAAAGCACACTTGTGGAGTGGTGCTCTAAAGGCGCAGTGGTTAAAGTGAATATTGTAAAACGGTGTTCGTTAACTGTGGAGAAGAGAGATGAACAACGATGCAACGCCAACCCTATTAAAGCAGCGCCGCTCTCGTCGGCAGGTGTTAACCAGTTTAGGCTTGGGCGCAGCGGCACTCTATGTAGCTCCGATGCTGCTGTCGATGAATCAAGCGCAGGCTCATGATCATCGCTCTAGGCCTAGCGGCCAACATCGAGGTCATTCTAGGCCTAGCTATTCAAGACCCAGTTATTCAAGACCCAGCTATTCAAAACCCAGCTATTCAAAACCTAGCTATTCAAAACCTAGCTACTCTAGACCCAGCTATTCTAGGTCTGATTATTCACGCCCCTACGGACGTCGTGAACGTCGACGCTGGGAGCGCGATGGGGTTATTGAATTGCGCATTAGCCGTCTACTTCCGCATCGCTGGTGATAATGGCCATGAACTCAGTGACTGACTATTCGCTTCCCGGTATAGGCCCCTGTATCCGACTGGTAGGTGCGCAACCTTTGTTGCCCGTTCTTCAAGCGGCGATGCCCGGCTGGGCATTAACTGAGTGCCCACGCCAATCTGTTGAGCCTGATATCTGCGTTTGGCAGCAAGAAGAGGGCTACTGGCAACAGGCGAATGCGCTGCCCAGAGGCATGTGGCTTGAAACGGCGGTAGGCGCAGCCTGTAGTGTTATTGCAGATGTAGCGGGTGCTTTTTTGCGTAAACAGCCTAATTATATTGGGTTGCACTGTGGCTCTGCCGAGATAAATGGTCAGCTAGTGATTTTCCCTGAATCGCACCGTGCCGGTAAAAGTACGCTGACGTCTGCGTTTGCGGCCACAGGGTATCGAGTATTCGGTGACGACGTGTTGGCATTAACGCCTGAAGGGGAAGGCGTGTCGCTTGGCATTGCGCCAAGGCTTCGTTTGCCTCTCCCTGATTCTATTAATGCCGGATTTCAGGATTTTGTCAGCGCACATCAAGGCCCAAGCGATCACCGCTACGGTTATTTAGTGCTGGATGAAAGGCTACTGGCGCACCATGGTGTGAAGCGGCCCATAGGTGCGATCATATTAATTGACCGTGACAATAGTGTCACCACTCCCAAATTATCATCGCTTCAGCACGGGGAGGGGTTATGGCAGCTGCTAAAGCAGAACTTTGCTGATACGCTTTCCGAACAGGTACTGATCACCAAGTTTTTGCCCTTGGTTAAGCGTATTCCCTGTTTTTTACTGCGCTACTCAGATGCTTACCAAGCAGCAGAGTTTGTAGGTCGTGAGCTTAAGCGGGCGCTACACGACCAGCCATCAACTTACACACCACCCTCGCAGGCAGCGTCAATGCCTGAAGCAGCTGCATTGGAGAGAAGCGATCAGCGTTGTTGGCGGGCCTGTAAAGCGGCCCATGAATACTCCTTGGGCGATGAACTATTTGTGATTGTCGAAGATGGCGGTGCGATTCACCGCATGAATGTCACTAGCCGCGCCGTGTGGCTGCTATTGCAAAATGAAGCAATGGATATAGACGAACTAAGTAAAACATTGGCCGAGTTTTTTATGCCAGTTTCCCGTGAACAGGTTTCCAAAGATATGTCTTTATTGCTAGGCCAGTTTTGGGCAGTCGGCTTAATTGAGCCGGTTGTTTGCCCACGCTGAGTGTCCCTGTTAACGGGTTTTGTGTGCCGCCAAGTGTCCCGCCAGGAATGCATGACCCGCTCCTCCAGGTACCAGGTTTCTCCCAGGCTGCCATTGTAGCGGGCTAGCGCACGGGTAAAGTCGCCATTCTCGATAGCGAGGTAGTACGCCACAATCGTACAGCCATAGCTCGCTGACCCAGCACGGCATGATTTGCATCAAACCAACGGCGCCTGCCGAGGTGATAGCATCGGCTTTGAAAGCGCTCTCCACCTGAATCAAAGCTAACACCAATTCTGGCGGTAAGCCTGCCAGCCTGGCTTCTGGGTAGATACGCGTGAGCAGTGTTTGGCGCTGTCCGGCATCATCAATAAAACGCGCTAGCGGCGTGTCCATACGTTCACGCCGCTGGGCTTGTCTCTACAAGCCCAGCGCCGCTCAGCGTTACTGCCTTAGCTAGCTTTCTCACGCAAAAAGTCGATGATTTGATCTGCAGGCACCATGGTGGCTTCGCTATCCCGGCGTCCTTTATATTCCAGTTCGCCGTTATCTAGGCCTCGGTCACCGATCACCAGGCGGTGAGGAACGCCCATCAGTTCCAAATCGGCAAACTTAACGCCGGGCCGGGTGTCGCGGTCATCCAGCAAGACATCTAAGCCAGCGGCGGTGAGCGCTTGGTAAAGACGTTCAGACTCTTCGCGAACACGCTGGGATTTGTGTGCATTCATCGGCACCAGTGCCACCTGGAAGGGTGCAATAGCGTTGGGCCAGATAATGCCAGATTCGTCGTGGTTCTGCTCAATGGCCGCGGCGACCACACGGGTCACGCCGATGCCGTAGCAACCCATCCACGGATGGCTGGTTTTGCCGTTGTCGCCCAGCACGTTGGCGTTCATGGCCTGGGAGTACTTTTGGCCAAGCTGGAAGACGTGACCAACCTCGATGCCGCGCTTGATAGAGAGCGTGCCTTGGCCGTCGGGAGAGGGGTCGCCTTCCACTACATTGCGCAGGTCGGCTACCTCGGGCAGGGCCACATCACGCTCCCAGTTAATGCCGAAATAGTGTTTGCCTTCAATATTGGCGCCTGCGCCAAAGTCGCTCATCAGAGCAACGCTGCGGTCGGCAATAATGGGCATATCAAGGTTCACCGGGCCAAGTGAGCCAAAGCCTGCACCGGCTGCTGCGCGAATTTCCTCTTCGCTGCCCATGGTCAGCGGGGCCGCCACCTGCGGAAGGTTCTCTGCTTTTACCTCGTTCAGCTCATGATCGCCGCGCACCAATAGAGCAATCAGGCCACCTTCAGCGGCATGTACGATCAAGGTCTTGACCGTTTTCTCGATCGGCAGATCAAACTGCTCAACCAGGGCGGCGATGGTCTTGGCGTTAGGTGTATCTATCAGATGCATCTCTTGGGTAGGTGCTTCGCGCTGTATGTCGCTGCCCACCGGAGCAGGCAGGGCTTCGGCCTTTTCCATGTTCGCGGCGTAGTCGGAGGCGTTGGAGAATACGATATCGTCTTCGCCCGAGTCGGCCAGTACGTGGAATTCATGGGAGCCAGTGCCGCCGATAGAGCCGTTGTCGGCGATTACCGGGCGAAAGTCGAGGCCTAGTCGCGTGAAAATGCGTGTGTAAGCGTCGTACATATCCTGGTAGGTCTGTTTCAGCGAGGCTTCATCCAGGTGGAAGGAGTAAGCATCCTTCATGATGAACTCGCGGGAGCGCATTACCCCAAAACGTGGGCGAATCTCGTCACGGAACTTGGTCTGAATCTGATAGAAATTGACCGGCAGCTGTTTATAGCTGGCAATCTCTTTGCGCACCAGGTCGGTGATCACTTCTTCATGGGTCGGGCCGACGCAGTAGTCGCGGTCGTGGCGATCTTTCAGGCGTAACAGCTCGGGGCCATACTGCTCCCAACGGCCAGACTCCTGCCAAAGCTCAGCGGGCTGCACGGCAGGCATGAGTACCTCTTGAGCACCGGCACGGTTCATCTCTTCGCGCACAATGGCTTCCACTTTGCGCAGGGTGCGCAGGCCAAGTGGCAGCCAGGTGTATAGCCCAGAAGTTAAGCGGCGAATCATCCCGGCACGAAGCATTAGCTGGTGGCTAATGACTTCGGCGTCAGCCGGGGTTTCTTTGAGAGTGGCAATCAGTAATTGGCTGGCGCGCATGGGCGTGAGCATTCCTTGGTTTTTGAAAACAGGACTGTTGAAAACCTGATTCTTGAAAAAGTGCTTGGAAGCGTTGAATAGGGACATTGTACGGTCTAGCGGTTAAAGCGGCAAAATAGTGCTTATGTTCAAATGAACTATGCTTTTGGATGGCTGTGCTAGACTGATCGAGTTTTGTGGCGCGATAGTCGGCAAAAACGCAAGTGCAATACGCTATATCGGCTATCGTCACTTTTTTATTTGAGGGAACTTTCATGCATCAAGCAGTTCGTCGCTGGTTGACTGGCGCCGTGGTTGGCGTTTCCATCGTGTCATTGAGTGGTTGTGGTACGCTTTTTCACCCTGAGCGCAAAGGCCAATTGAGCGGTGATATTGATCCGGTTATTGCTGTCGCCAATGGGGTCGGTTTGCTGTTTTTTATTGTACCCGGAGTGATTGCCTACGCCGTGGATTTCTCTAATGGCACCATCTATCTGCCGGGCCGCAACAGCGCCTCAGTCGATGTTCACCACTTAGACGACGCTATGGATGTGGCTTCCCTGGAAAAATTGCTTTCTGAAACAGCTGGTCAGCCGGTGAGCTTAGAGAACGAGTTGGTCATGATCGAGGAGATGAGCAGTTTGGATGAAGCGTTGGCCATGGTGCGTATGTCGGGCGTGTTAGACCAAGAGAAACTCTCGGCGATGTAATGTCTCTATCGATCATTAAAGCCCAGCCAAGCGTTATGTTTGGCTGGGCTTTTTTATGCTGCTCAGCTGTTAAGCATACTGGGCGGGGTTAGGCACGCTGGGAAAACGCGGTGGGTGCGCTTCCATGTAGGCGTGGCAGGCACGCAGTACCCGCACATCATCATACTTGCCACCCGCAAGCTGAAAGCCCACCGGTAAACCGTTATCGGTAAAACCACAGGGCACCGACGCGGCGGGTTGCTGGCTCAGGTTAAAAGGATGGCTAAAGGGCGCCCACTCTTCCCAGTCCCGCATGTCGCTGCCGGGGGGAACTTCCTGGTTAATTTCAAACGGGGGTATCGCCACCGAGGGGGTCATCAGTAGATGATACTCTTGGTTAAAGTGCTCCAGGAGCTCGGTTAACTCCGCACGATCTGCCAAGGCACGAAACAGCTCAACGGCTTTCCAGGGTTCGGCCTCACGGGCATTGGCCACCATGCCGGGATCCAGCAGCGTACGCTGGTGATCATCCATTTGTGACCACTGCTCTAAAGAGGCGGTAAACACAGCTTACGGAAGGTATCCAGCGGTGACGAAAAGCCGGGATGCACCTCGACGATTTCAGCGCCCAACGCCTCCAGTCTGCCGGCTGCTTCTCGCACGCGTTCGGCAACCTGCGGATCTACCTTGGCGTAGCCAAGATCAGCCGAGTAGCCAATCCGTAGTCCGGTTAAACCTTTATCCAAATCCATCCCCCAGCAATCGGGCTGCCCGCGAGTGGCATAAGGGTCACGGTAGTCGTAACGGCCCATCACATTGAGCATGCTGACCGCATCCCGCACGGTGCGTGTTAACGGCCCCAGGTGCGATAGGCTGGGCTCTTTAGCCGGCGGCCATTGGGGCGTCCAGCCGAATGTGGGTTTGAAGCCGAATACACCGGTAAAAGAAGCGGGAATACGTATGGAGCCGCCTGAGTCGCCGCCCTGGTGCAGCACCCCCATATTGAGTGCGGCGGCCGCGGCGGCCCCGCCGGAAGAGCCACCGGGGGTTAAGCGCGTATCCCAGGGGTTCGCCGTGGCGCCAAAGATACGGTTATCGGTCACTGCTTTCCAGCCAAATTCGGGGGTGTTGGTTTTACCTAAAATCACGGCGCCTGCTTCTCGCAGCATGCGCGCGGGTGGCGCGTCGGTGTCACATAGCGCTTCTGAAGTGGTTAGAGAACCTTCCCGGCAGGGCATGCCTGCCACTTGGGTCAGGTCTTTAAGCGATACCGGCACCCCGTCGATGGGGCTTAGTGGCTTGCCTTGCCCCCAGCGCCGTGCCGAGGCTTTGGCCGCCGATTTTGCGCCTTCAGCATCTACATACACATAGGCGTTAACGTCTGGGTTGAAACGCTCGATCCGCTCAAGGGCGGCACGAGTCGCTTCTAGCGGGGAGGCCTCTTGGCTTGCAAACAAGTGAGCTAGGGTCTGGGCATCCAAACTGCCGAGATCGGTATCGCTCATTCCACACTCCTTACGTAGGCTGGGGCTAGGGTAAAGGAGTTTAAGCGTAGGCAAGCATTACCGGGCGTGCAAAAACCGCGGTATCGTAGGCTGACTCTTTGTATTCACTGTTCAGGAGGCTTGAGCGCGTAGCCAAGCTATTTCATCGGCCCATATCGCGGGTTCGATGGTCTCCAGTATCATCGGAATGCCGTTAATCCGTGGTTCCTGCATGATGGTGGTAAAGGCGGACAGGCCAATATTGCCTTTGCCCAGGCTATGGTGGCGATCCACGCGGCTGGCAAGGTCGCTTTTGGCATCGTTTAAATGCATACCGCGCAGATACTCAAAGCCGACCACGCTGCCTAGCTCATCAAGCGTTGCTTGGGTGGCCTCTGCCGTGCGTAGATCATAGCCCGCCGCAAAGGCGTGGCAAGTATCAATACACACCCCCACGCGAGTTTTATCGTCCACGTGGGCAATGATTTCGGCCAAATGCTCGAAGCGCCAACCCAGGTTAGTGCCTTGGCCAGCGGTATTTTCAATGACTGCGGTAACCCCTTGGGTATGCGTTAGCGCTTCGTTAACGGATTCAGCGATACGCTTTAAGCAGTCGCTTTCGCTGATTTTGTTCAAATGGCTGCCAGGGTGGAAATTAAGCAGCGCCAGCCCCAACTGCTCGCAGCGCTGCATTTCATCCAGAAACGCATCGCGGGATTTGCGTAGGCCTTCCTGCTCGGGGTGACCCAGATTAATCAGATAGCTGTCGTGGGGCAAAATCTGCTCTGAAGAAAAGTTGTGCTCGGCACAGGCGTCGTGAAAGGCTTGAATCGCCTCATCGGTGAGCGGTTTACCTTTCCATTGACGCTGATTTTTGGTGAATAGCGCAAACGCATCCGCGCCGATTTCCACTGCTCGGTGCACGGCTTGGTCTGCGCCGCCAGCGGCGCTCACATGGGCTCCTAGGTACTTCACGGTGGACTCCTTGTCAGTATGTGGACTTATAAGTTATTAGAGTTTATCAATGGCTGTCTAAAAAGCGCTTGAACGCGGCGGGTTCATCGGTGATGACACTGCCGATGCCCCACTCCCAGCGGCTATGAAAGGCACTGGGGTCATTGGCGGTATAGCACAATATTTGATAGCCATCGCGCTGCATAGCGTCGGCTTGGGCGCGCTTCAAACGCGGCCAGTGGGTGTGCACGCTAAAAGCCTCAATGGCCTCGCACTGCTCGCGCCAACTTTTGGGCACGTTACCGAACAGCACACCCAGAGCCAGCCGTTCTTTGCTGGCAAATTGACGGCAGTGGCCAAGAGCAGCGGCATTGAAGGAGGAGATAATCAAGCGCTCGGGGGGGAGTGTGTCGAGCATCTCCGGCAGCGCGCGTTCCACCAGCGCAATGGGATCGCGGCCTTTGTTGACCTTGATTTCCATATTGACGCCCATCTCCAGCTCGTTAAGCAGTGCCAACATCTCGCTGAGGCTAGGCATCTTCTCACCCGCAAAACGATCGTCAAACCAACCCCCGGCATCCAGGGTTTGCGCCTTGGCCCAGCTCATGGAGGCGAGTCCGCCCCGTCCGTTTGAGCAGCGTGCGACATCGCTGTCGTGCCAAATCACCGGGGTGCCATCACCCAGTAGCTGCACATCCAGTTCTACCCATGTGGATCCCGCTTCATAAGCGGCGCGCACCGCGGCGAGGGTGTTTTCAGGGGCAGCGGCGGAGTAGCCGCGGTGGGCAATCAGCGCGGGGAGTTGAATAACGGGATGCGTCATGACAAATCTCTAAGCCTTAGACGATAAAGAAGCACTAATACTAGCATGGGCGCATGACAGCGGGATTGCATCGCCTCGCTTTCTAATGGGTAAAAATACGCTAGCGTGCTAGCTTGATTTAAACGCCGTGACGCGCTTGTATAGCAGCACCCGTTGCCATGCTTAGCATTATTCAGAGATGGCGTATCAACTCGAATAATAGCCGAATTACACAATAAGGAGTCCTCATGTCTCAGCGTATTCAATTTGCCCACACCGGCGGTTCTGAGGTACTTGAGCTGGTCGACGTTACGCCTGCTGAACCTGGTCAGGGNNGGGTGAAGTACGTATTGCTAATAAAGCCGTTGGCCTTAATTTTATCGACATTTATTTTCGTACCGGGCTCTATCCAGCCCCTTCCATGCCTTCTGGCCTAGGCACCGAAGGTGCAGGCGTGGTCGACGCGGTTGGCGAAGAGGTCACACATCTTAAGGTTGGCGATCGCGTGGCCTATGCCCAAGGCCCGCTGGGCGCCTATGCTGAACTGCATACGCTGCCAGCGGCTAAAGTGGTCAAGCTACCCGACTTCGTTGATTTCGAAACAGCAGCGGCAAGTATGCTCAAGGGCCTTACCGTGCAGTATCTGCTGCGCCAAACCTATGAACTGAAAGGTGGCGAAACCATTCTATTTCACGCGGCAGCCGGTGGTGTGGGGTCGATTGCCTGCCAGTGGGCAAAGTCGTTGGGCGTTAAGTTGATCGGCACAGTCAGTTCACAGGAAAAAGCGGATCTAGCCATGGCCAATGGCGCCTGGGCGACCATCAATTACAGCGAAGAGAATGTGGTAGAGCGCGTACGCGAGCTTACTAACGGCGATATGTGCGATGTGGTGTATGACTCGGTGGGTAAAGACACCTGGGAAATGTCACTGGACTGCCTGAAGCCCCGTGGGCTGATGGTCAGCTTTGGCAACGCGTCTGGCCCGGTGGAAGGCGTTAATATTGGCATTCTTAATCATAAGGGCGCACTTTACGTAACCCGCCCCAGCCTGAATGGCTACGCCGACACCCGCGAGCGTTTGGAGATGATGTGCGAAGAGTTTTTCGCCATGATTGAAAGCGGTAAGGTTAATATCGATATCGCCAACCGCTACCCACTGGCAGAAGCCGGCAAAGCCCAAGACGCCCTGCAAAGCCGCAAGACCACGGGCTCTACTGTTCTTTTGCCGTAGCGAGTTCGTTTTATCTGACGATGGAGCTTTGAGAGGAGCAGCAGGGTCAGCCTGAAGCGGTTGGCCAGGGCCCCGTGAAGTTTCCTATATCTCAAAGGCTAGCGCATCGCTATAAGATTGTTGATGCTCGCATTGTTGTTGAGCGCCAAAAGTAAGCGCTTTTATTAGCCCGTTTTACCCTTCATTACACTACCGATATGAAGCTCGGCTTTGCCGAGCTTTTTTCCTTTTTGGCTATATGTTTATAGGCTTTGCGTATGCAGGGTCTATACCTCTGTATAGTAAACGTCTAATGTGCAGAAGAAATAGTCATGTTAAAGCGTGTTTTGCATCAATCGCATGGTGAACTTTCAAACGCCAGCAAGGGAGTGGGAAAAGGATGTCGGCTGAGGACATACGTGTTGAGGGCTCAAGCGCTGAGGGCTCCGGTATTGAAAACGTAAGTATTGAAGCATTGGATCTTGGCGGGTTAACGCTTACACCTAGCACACTGGTGTTTATCGTACTTGGGCTAACGCTCGCCGCGTTTATATGGGGCCGTTTTCGTTATGACTTAGTGGCACTGGCAGCGTTGCTGGGTTCGGTCATGCTGGGGCTTGTACCAGCCGAAAGCGCTTTCACTGGTTTCGGTCATCCGGCGGTGATTACCGTGGCCGCTGTTCTGGTGCTTAGCCGCGGTTTTGAGCGCTCAGGGGTGGTGGATATTATCGCCAATCAAGTGCTGAAAGTGGGTGAAAACCTGCTGCTTCAACTCTTGGTACTGGTGGGCACCGTCGTACTGCTGTCGGGGGTTATGAACAACGTTGGTGCCCTGGCGTTGTTGTTGCCGGTGGCTATGCGGCTTGCCCGCGAACATAACACTTCACCTTCTCTACTGCTTATGCCGCTGGCGTTTGGCTCTCTGCTCGGCGGCCTGACCACGATGATTGGTACCCCACCCAATATCATTATTTCCAGTTATCGACGCAATGTGACAGATGAAGCATTTAGTATGTTTAGCTTTTCGCCCGTCGGTATTGCGGTGGCGCTGGTGGGGCTGGCCTTTATTGTTCTAGTAGGCTGGCGCTTGACGCCCAAGCGTAGCGGCCAGGCCTCTACGGATGAAATGTTCGACACCGCCAACTACCTGGTGGAGTTGAAAGTGGGTGAAGAGTCGAAGGCCAAGGGTCTAACGCTACAACAGTTGCGCGACGAGCTGGACGAAACCATTCCCGTGTTAGCGGTGGTGCGCGATGACAACCGCCGTGCGGGCTATAACTTCCACGGCGCACTCGAAGAGGGTGATATTCTGCTATTAGAAGCAGGGCCTGATGAGCTTCAAATGCTGGAAGACAAAGTAGGGCTAAGCGCGATTGCAGAGTTGGAGGAAGATCCTGAGGCGGAGGATGCTGAGTCTGCGGAGGGTGATAAGGATCCTGTTAACAAGAAAGAGTCTGCGCAGGATCGACAGCCCGTGGATACCGAGGGTCTACAACTGATCGAGGCCGTGGTTCGTAACGACTCAATGATGATTAACCGCAGCGTACGCCAGCTACGCTTAAACCATCAGTTTGGCCTGCACTTGGTGGCTGTCGCACGGGATGGCGGGCGCTTGAAGCAGCGGTTGCGGGATATTCGTTTTAAAAACGGTGATGTTTTGCTTCTCCAGGGCAGTGAAAACGAGATGTCAGATAGTCTGGCCTCCCTTGGGTGTCTGCCCCTGGCTAGCCGTGAACTGCATCTGGGGCAGCCGCGTAAACTCGCCATGTCGATTGCTATTTTTGCCTTGGCAATCGTCGCCATGCTGTTTGATCTACTTCCCGCGGCGGTGGCCATGAGTAGTGCGGCGCTGATTTCTCTACTGATTGGCGTGTTACCACTCCGGGAAGGATATCAGGCCATTGATGGCCCCGTCATTGTGCTGCTCGCGGCGANNTTCCCGTGGGCGAAGCATTAGAAACCAGTGGTGGTGCAGATTTGATTGCTAACGCGCTGCTCGGTTTTGGCAGCGATTGGCCGGTGGTGGTGACCATGATAGGGCTGTTTTTACTCTCTATGCTGCTCTCCAATGTGGTCAACAATGCGGCGGCTGCGTTACTGATGGCACCGATTGCGGTGAGCTTAGCCAATGGCTTTGACGTCTCACTAGACCCATTCTTGATGGTAGTAGCTGTTAGCGCTTCCTGTGCGTTTTTAACCCCTATCGGGCACCAATCCAATACGCTGGTGCTTGGACCTGGCGGCTACCGCTTTGGCGATTATTGGAAACTGGGCCTGCCGCTATCACTGGTGGTGCTGGTGGTTGCTATCCCAATGATCCTATTGGTGTGGCCGCTTTAATACGCGGGGTCGCCGCTTGGTCTGCCGGTTTGGCATCTGTCGAATGGTATGAGAGTGCTATTAGATTTCGAAAATTTTGCTAGATTATGTTCAGATATCAATAAAAACCGAACAGGCCGGGCTTATGAATCAACAATTTCGTCAGGATGCCATTGTCGAGCTGGTTCGTCAGCACGGCTATATGAGTATCGAGCAGCTCACCGATCATTTTGCCGTGACGCCACAAACCATCCGTCGCGATTTAAATACCCTGGCCGATGAAGGCCGGGTGAGGCGCGTGCATGGCGGGGTAGGAATCGAGTCGAGTACAGTAAATACCGCCTACAGCACGCGCAAGACACTGCATCTGGAAGAGAAGGAGCGCATTGCCCGCTGTTTAGCTCAGCACATCCCGAATCACTCCTCTCTGTTTATTAATATCGGTACCAGCAATGAAGTGATTGCTCAAGCGCTGTTAGAGCACCAGGGCCTTGAGATCATTACCAATAATCTAAATGTTGCCGCTATCCTGCAACATAAAGAGGATTTCACTGTGATTATCGCCGGTGGTCAGGTGCGCTCCCGGGACGGCGGCATTATCGGTGAAGCAACGATCGACTTTATCAATCAGTTCAAAGTGGACTACGGCATTATCGGCATCAGCGGTATCGATGAGGATGGCTCTCTGCTGGAGTTTGATTACCAGGAAGTGCGCGTTGCTCAGGCGATTATCGCCAATTCCAGGCGCATCTATTTGGCGGCGGACTACTCTAAATTTCACCGTAACCCGGTCGTTCGGCAAGGCAACCTGGAACAGCTGGATGCGCTATTTACTGACCGCAAACCCCCAGAGGCGATTCAGCGCTTGCTGACGCAACACGATGTGGCGCTCTACATTGCTTAATGAGGTATTTTCAGCCTTGAGCATTTTGGGCGGCTGGAGTAGCCTTAGATGATAATAAAGCGAAAGTAAGTATACAAAATCGAAAGACAATACAACAAAGCGAACTCGATATGTCCTCTTTTATACTCGCCATTGATCAAGGTACCACCAGTTCCCGCGCCATTCTGTTTGACCGCCAAGGCCAGGTGTCCGCTGTTGCCCAGCAAGAATTCGCTCAGCACTTTCCCCACGACGGATGGATTGAGCACAACCCCGAAGATATTTGGGAAACCGTGGTGACGACTTGCCGAGATGTAATGCGCAACGCTGACGTTTCCGCCGACCAAATAGCCGGGATCGGCATTACCAACCAGCGGGAAACCACTATTCTGTGGGATCGGAAAACGGGTAAGCCACTCTATAATGCCATCGTTTGGCAGGATCGCCGCACCTCAGATTTGTGCCAGTCGCTGCGCGATCAAGGCTATACCGATACCGTTCAAGCTAAAACGGGCCTATTGATTGATCCCTACTTTTCAGCCACCAAGCTTGGTTGGGTACTGGATAACGTTGAGGGTGCTCGGCAGCGCGCTGAGCAGGGCGAATTAGCGTTCGGAACAGTGGATAGCTTTTTAATCTGGCGGCTGACAGGTGGCCAGCAGCACGTGACGGATGCCACTAATGCTTCACGTACGGCGTTGTTTAATATCCATACCCAGGAGTGGGATAAAGAGCTGCTGTCGCTGTTTAATATTCCCGCCAATTTATTGCCTGAGGTGAAAGACTCCAGCGATGATTTTGGCACCACCGAAGCGCACTGGCTGGGCGCAGCGCTTCCCATTGCTGGGGTAGCGGGGGATCAGCAGGCTGCTTTAGTGGGGCAGGCGTGCTTTCAACCGGGGATGGGTAAAAGCACCTATGGCACTGGCTGTTTTATGATTGTGAATACCGGTGAAACGCCTTCGCTGTCGCGTAACCGCCTGTTGACCACCATTGGCTACCGGCTTAACGGTAAGCCGACCTACGCCATGGAGGGCAGTATTTTCGTGGCTGGGGCGACAGTGCAGTGGCTGCGTGATGGCTTGAACCTGTTTGCCGATGCGTCAGAGACGGAGGCCTTGGCCCAGAAGACCCGCAGTGGCCACAGCGTTTATCTGGTGCCCGCCTTTACCGGCTTGGGCGCTCCACACTGGGATCCCAAAGCGCGTGGCGCTATTTTTGGATTAACCCGCGATACCGGTATCGCTGAAATAGTCGCTGCAGGCCTGCAAGCGGTGTGCTATCAAACCCGCGACCTCCAGCACTGTATGAACGACGACATGGAGGCCGCACCAGGCACTTTGCGCGTCGACGGTGGTATGGTGAAGAACAGCTGGGTGATGCAGTTTCTTGCCGATATGCTGGGTGTCCAGGTGGATCGCCCTACGATTTTGGAAACCACCGCGCTGGGGGCTGCTTACTTAGCCGGGTTGCGTTTAGGTTGGTATCAAACCCTCGAAGAGATTGAGCAGCTGTGGCGCTGCGAGAAGAGCTTTATGCCTGCTATGGAGGAGACCACTCGCGAGCAGCTCTATCAAGGCTGGTTGGATGCAGTTTCGCGCGTGCGCTCCACGCCTTAGGTAATAACGATTTAGCCCCCTACTTAAGCACACTATCTATTAACTCTTTCGATTCTTTATAATCCGGCGGCCAATTAAGCTATTGGCCGCCTTTCTTCGCTTTTAGCGCCCCTCATGAAAGTCTTTAACACACTTAACACTCAATGAGTGTTTATGTAGTCGAGTTACAACCACCCCTGCTGCCAATGATGCATTGTGGGTTTTGTTGCAGTGAACCATAGTGAAGCCATGGATCAGGAGGGTGCTTCGTTATCCCGAGTCACTGACCTGGTCCCTGCTACAGAACCATAGCGCTTCAGTATTACCCGAGCGCTAAAGGCGAAGGTCTTGCAAAGCTTGTGACCGTTTCGCAGTTACCGAACTGGGCACTTACCCGGTCCAGCATGAGTAGCAACGTCACCATACGTCGTTAACTAAGATGGCTGCTTTTTTAACCGATCGTCGGTTAAGCAGCGGATGACCATACCATGAGGTATTACTAATGAACTGCATCGAACTGAGCCAACAAGCCGACAGCATCGCCAGCTCTTTCAGCAAACAAGATCTCGCTAGACTTGTTGTGGCACTGAAGGGCAACCGTGAATCACTGCAGCATGCCGTTGAGGTCATCGACACTGTGGATAGCCGCTCAGGCTGCACACTGGAAGAAGCTTGGGATGAAGTGCTCTCAGGGGACTCTCAATTGCGAATTGAAGACGAAGAGTAGGGCAAGACTCGCTTATTGATTGTTTGAGCCCCCTCACCTAGGTGAGGGGGCTTTTTTATGCTAAACCGCTGTCGATGTAGGCGGAAGTGCAGTATCGCGATTTTGTTCGAAGTACTGGCTAAATCGATTTTCAGCGTCGTCACCAAACAGTACCCGACACGCTTCCTTTAAACCGGTGGAGTGGCGTAACTGCTCATGAGGTACCACCAAAGAAACTTTGGCGCGGCGGCGCAGGAAGTCCTCAAGCTGGGTGATCATCTCGTGGTCGCGGGCATGCTCAATTTCACAACGGATGTACTCAGTGCCTTCAATGAGGATTTCGCCCTGAGCGGGATCCTGACGAATTTTCTCAAGCATCGGTATAGCTTGATCGGCATAGCGCCGCCACAGTCGAGTGGAGAGCAGCTCCGATGATGTAGAGGCGGTCATGGCATCCAGGTTCATGCGCTTGGCTTGATCCATAAACTGTTGTTTCACGGGCTTAGCGGGTTCCCCGTACCACCGAAAGTTGGGGTCTGAAAGTGAAACGCCCAGGCGGATCATCTCTTCGGCAATCTCATCCCCCACGTTCAAACAGTCGGTAAGTTTGCCACCAAAGATGCTGATATGCGCACTCACAGCGTTGGTATCTACCACATGCTTGCGAGAAAGCTGTAAAAAGTCTCGGTCACTGCCCTGATCATCTTTGATAGCTAAAGGCCTTACGCCACAGCGTGTCGAGATAATGTCGTCTTGTGTGAGCGGTTGATCTAGCGTTAGGCGCTTATTGATATTTTCCAGCACAAAGGCGATATCGTCAGCAGTAACGTCCACCTCTGGATGCTCCATATGGGTGTCGGTAGTGCCGATACAGGTGCGATTGCCCATTGGAATAACGAAGAACAGCCTTCCATCGTCGGCAAAAAATGCCAACACCCGCTGTGAATCGGTTAGCTGCGGAACGATGAGGTGAATGCCCTTGGAGTAGAGGTGGTGATGGGTGGTCTTTTGGCCGGTCAGCTCGTTATGCTGATCTACCCAGGGGCCAGCGGCGTTGATTAATACCTTGGCGCGAATATCGAAGGTGCTGCCATCCATCACGTTGCGCGCTTTGGTCACCCATAGGTCGCCGACCCGTTCGGCGCCGAGTGACTCGACGTAGTTGGCGGCAATTGCTCCATAGTTAAGCGCGTGACGCACAAAGTTGAACACAAAGCGTGCGTCATTATCGTGGAGGTAGGCGTCGGAGTACTCAAAGCCGCCAACGGCGTCCTCAATATCGATAATGGGTTCTTGCTGCTTAATCTTGTTAGGCGAGAGCAGGCTTGGCAGTTTAGTGAAGCCATTGCCCATCAGCCAGTAAAGCCAGGTACCCGCCCATAGGTAGCGTGGTGAGTGGCGGAAACCTTTCGAAATAGTGGTCAGGAAACGAATCTCCTGCACGGTAGAGGGATAACTCTTTATCAAGTGATTGCGGCTTTTGCATAGTTTTCGAACCAGTGCAAAATCCTTGCTTTCCATGTACTTAATCCCTCCCCACACTAAGTTGGAGGAGTGCATGCTAGTGCTGCCAGCGAAGTCGCCGCGATCAATCAGTGCGACTTTGGCGCCTTTTCCAGCCAGTGCCGCCGCAGTGGCCGCGCCATTGATACCGNNCCGCCCCCGATAATCAGGGCATCAAAAGTCTCGGTAGGTAATTTTTCTATATTTCGATTTCGCAGTTTCATAGCGGATCCAATTAACAAATAAATAGCCCTGGTACCCTGGGTGTTTTCTCTTGTGCTATGGCCTGCCGCCAATGAAACCCTTGCAGGGCGGTTGCCCACCCTGCAAGCGTTACGCGTGATTACTCTTGGCGCGTACCGGCTTCCATCCAGGCTTCCATCATTTCGTCATAAGGAACGGTGGTGCCTTGTGGCATTTCATTGTCCAGCTTGGCTT